>MDTD01141915.1_pt1 | contig 35941 bp, 32 predicted proteins | sample 811221 | NCBI WGS metagenome assembly MDTD01 (sample SAMN05326646, study PRJNA326480) | marine metagenome | isolation source: seawater | place: Pacific Ocean: South West | collected 2011
AACTTATACACTCCCCTTTTACAATATTAAAATGCGACGGCTACGACATAGCGTTCGGCTATAAGATAGAACATCACGAAAGACACAGTTTTGTTTTTCTGCAAACATATATTCTACCATTTTTTTATTCTAATGCGAGTAAACGCACCTATCGTAGAACCATCTCCCAATCAAATTAAGCATCTACTCAACATTTACAGTTCTACGAGCAATTTGAGTTAGACCAACATTTAAATAGAAAAATAACGTGCTTTGTTACGATACGGTCTATACGTCAGGCAAGATTCTTTTCCTCTAGAAACCTACCTTTTTTTCAGGCTAAATACTACAGTTATTTTATTAATAACAGATATTTATAAAGGCAATGTAAATTATTTATTAGACTAATTGGGTTGATTTTTGAGGACCCAGGATCCGTTTATTACACCTATAAGACCCGTACACAAATCACGTAAGTGTTTTAGAAATACCTGAAAAATTCTAGTTGAATATAATCCTCGTTCCGTAAGCCAAAACTCGTATCATTCCTGCTGGCATCAACAAAAAATCGAACTTCTAGCTCAACTTTCCAAAAATTGGACAACCGTCTGCTAGCCTCTAAATTAAGCATGGTTGAACGATTGTTCATATCGGTAATAAACCCAGCCAAAATCTGGGTATCATTAACATCATTAGCCGCTAGTCTAACCCCCCCAAAAAGATCATGATTAAAGATGGATGGGCTAGAAGCACCTCGCTCGTCCCAGTGGTATTCCGCTAGAATTCCTAAATCCATGCTAGTTTCACCGATTCCCACGAGGGTATATTCTCCTCCCCCTACTCCAGCTAAATAATTCCCAAAATCACTAGAGTAATGAAGTAATTCAAGCTTGTACAAAGTATTACCATACGTCAGCTGAGCATCTACCCCTGTTTGGTGAGCTATTTCATAAAAAGGAACTAAATCAATAAGATTGCCTGCTCGAACTCTTGTAACTATTCTCGGGGACCTGGCGGTACCCCAAAAGTGATAGAGCCCCAAGTCTAAATTGTCGGTGTAGGTGCTGTATCGAATCGCAAAGTCGACATGATTTCTCTTAGCCGGGGATTCAAATTCTGCCTCTTTTCCACGCAATGTCGAGCTAACGTTTGGTCTACCCTCCACGCCCACGAACGTCCTTTCTCTAAACAGAGGTAGTACAAATAAATCGATTGAACCCCAATCTTTTATAAACGCCAGATTAACCATTGGTTGTCCCAATTTATCTTCTAAATCTAAATTCTCTACAGAATCGCTTTGGTTAATCACGTCTACAAGATGATTGGACTCTGCAACTCCCCAAAATAACTTCCGTACACCTAGTCGCAATTCCCAATCATACTCATTGATAGAATAGGTGAATTCTCGAATATCAAAATGGGTTCTATCAGGATCTTTTTGATCAATTCTTAGGAAAGGGGAAAAAAGAAAAGTATACTTTTCATTTTCCCACTCCCAATACAACTCTGGGCTGAAGCTTATCGAATTACTAAAATGGTGAGATGCTCCTGAATCATTGTCGGCAATGAAGGCCCTGCTCTCATAACTACCATTACCGCTCAATGTCAAAGAAGATGAGGAAAAAACAGTTGATGTTAAACAGGCTGCTAGTATAAAAACAACAAGGCTCAATTTTTCCAATTTTAGTTACCTTTTTTCGGAAATTTATTACATGGGTTGACAGTTAGACAAACCGTTTAAGGCCGTAGATCTTCAGGCACATCAATATCGTGCACAACACCTTCGTCATCAGTGGACAAGGCTACTATTTCGGAACGATATTTTGCAAGTAAATGAGCGGCGCCACTAGAATCATCTAAATTTAATAATTCATTCTTTAAACTGCTGTTGAAACCCACGGGATGCCCTCTAACTCCATCTAGAAATGGAGCACAAATTTTTGCACCTTCCAATATTTTTTCCTTTACCCTATAAATAGTGCTTGGGTTTATGAAGGGCATGTCTGCTAAGCTTACAATCCAACCCAAACTATCTAGTGATATTTTGATTCCACTTTTTAAACTATTTCCCATACCGAGATTTGCATTCTCAGCGGCTAACACTCTAAAACCTTTTTCAAGAAACATTGCCGATGTTTCATCCTTAAGGCTATTGACAATTACTATTAAATTATCCACCGATTCACCTAGAGTCTCTGCAGATTCTAGACCGATAGGATTTCCACTTTGAAGCTTTTTTAAAAGTTTGTTCGAACCGAACCTAGTTGACCTACCTGCTGCTAAGAGAACTCCTGTAATTTGACCATTATCTACAAACACTAATTGATTCAGAGCCTCTGGGTCCCTACCTCAACGTTGTTTCTGCACGCCGTTACATCAGCCATAACAGCGAGGGCTATCTCGTTGACCTTACGTGTTCTTAGGTCTAGTCCTATTGGGCCCTTAACACGTGAAAGTTGGTCACTAGTGAATCCGAAATGCTCTATTAACCGTTGTTCTCTCTTCTTCGCGGTCCTTTTAGAACCCAATGCGCCGATGTAAAAAGCATTAGTGTCTATTGCCTCTATTACGGCTAGATCATCCACTTTCGGATCATGCGTAAGTGCCAAAACAGCAGTTTGCTCATCACATCTGCCATCTCTTATAAAATCATCCGGATAAGAATCGCTTATAGGTAATGACGATATAGAATCCATATGCCGAAACTCTTTACGAGGCTCACAAACAGAAACTTTGTAATCGAGCATTTGTGCAAACATAGAAACGTGTCGCCCTAAGTCGCTAAACCCTACTATCAAAACCTTCCAAGCAGAATCATAGTGGATAACAAAAAAATCATCTGGGATGGTGCTTTGGGCTTTCCCGATTTCTAAAGTCCAACGAGAACTATTGTCTTTGATACTTATGATTCTTTCCAAAGGCTTTCCTGCTGATAGCTCGTCAACTAGCTCATCCGGATTTTCAAGGCCGTCTATAGGCTCTATAATAAGCTGTAATTTTCCTCCACACGGCAAAGTTTTTGTAGTTTCAGCATCATACTCAATCAATCTACATTCGCTAGGAAAGTCGTTTTTTACCAACTCAAATAATTCTTCTTCTATACAACCTCCGGAAACAGAACCTGAGCTGTAACCGCTGCCCGTTATAATCATTACTGAGCCCGCAGGTCGGGGGGAGGAACCCCAAGTGAATGCGACAGTAGCCAATGCCACTCGTTCACCGGCCCTACATCGTTCTAACCCATCTCGGATTATGGCGGCGTTGCTCCTGATAAGTGTAGCTTCACTCAATCTTGAAATACCTCATTTTTGTTAGCGTCACCAGTCGCATTAAAGCTCCTAATTTCCGTTTCCGCATAATCAACACCTAACTCGAATTTATCTAGAAGTCCTTCCAACCCTTCAGACCTAATGATCGCCGCGTACACCTGTTTCCAATTATCTACGATACTCTCATTGTCTAAAAAAACATCGTATATGTACCAGTTTGCCTCTTTTTTCTTAAGGCGATAGCTTACTAGGTATTTCATACTATCACTGTACACATGACTGTCGACGATCGACCGATCCTTCCTTATTTGCTCACTGACATACACTATTTTTGAAGGTACGAACCCTGCCATTTTAGTCAGATAGATCTCCTCTAAATATTGGGAAAAATAATTGAGCAATTTCTTTTTATCTTGCCTTGTCGCTTCCTTCCAGTCACTATCAATCGAAGTTTGAGAAAGACTCCTAAAGTCAAAAGTAGGACTGAGCACTTCAGCTAAAACGGGCCACTTTTTCTCAGCGACATCATCCTTTTTAGAAAGCACCTCTAGAACCTCAAAAACTGTGGTCGAAACAACTTCGGTTGGTTGATTGGCATCCGCCTTACCTAGCAAAACGGTTAACAATATCAATAGGATGCTTTGGAATCTCATTTTCTATGAATTTTGTATCTGAGTTGTTGGTCAGATTAAGTATCTTCTAAAGCGATACCTATTTCTATAGTTTCAGACCCCACTTGAAAATTTTTCACTAGAACACCGTCAGGAGACGGCGATTCGGTGAATTTTGACGCTAATGTTTCTATTCCAACCGCCTTCGAATGAACGTTTAATGCTGCTTTCAGGGCGTCGCTTGCCTTATAGGTCACCACAATCCTATCCGTTAGATTAAAATCTGCATTCTTTCTCATCGACTGAACACGATTAATAATCTCTCTAGCGAAGCCTTCCGCTCTAAGATTATCATCTAAGGCCATATCTAAGGCCACTGTAACCATGCCATCCTGAGCCATTTCCAAAGCTTCAGTCGACTCAGAATAGATCTGAATATCCTCTAAATTTATAGAGATCGGTTTAGAATCCACTAAAACCTCCAAGACTCCCTCACTAGTAATCTGATCGATTTGAGATTCGGTGAAGCTTGATATTACCGCAGCTGTATTTTTCATGGCACCCCCAAGCCGTGGTCCCAATTTTTTAAAATCAGCCTTAGCCGTTCTATGTACCAATGAACTGGAGTCTTCCACATAATCAATGCTTTTGACGTTGACTTCATCTAAAACGATTCCCTCAATTTTCTCCACATCCGTTTTCATCACGGTTTTATTAGTGACCAAGAGTATTCTCTTCAAGGGTTGACGGACATTCACTTTAGCCTTGTTCCTCATTAGTAAAATCATTTGAACAATTCTTCGAGCTAGCTCCATCCTCCTTTCTAAATCGACGTCAATCAGGCCGTGGTCTATCTCAGGAAACTCTGCTAAATGTACAGATGCAAATCCATCTGTAGACTTATCAACTCTTCTAAATAACCAATCACTAAAAAAAGGCGCGATTGGGCTCATTATTATCGCTACTGTCCTCAGGCATTTGATGGTGGTCAAATAAGCCGCAAGTTTTTGGTCGGATTGCAACGCTCCAGTTGCATTAGTCTTTTTGCCCGCCCAAAATCTTTCCCTAGAACGTCTGATATACCAATTGGAAAATTCATCAACAAATTTTTCTATCGCCCTTGCTGAACCAGTACAATCATAGTTATCGAAACACTGGCTAACCAATTTAGCTGTCGAGTTAAGTCTACTAAGAAGCCATCTATCCAATTCCTCTAAATTATCACTGACCATTGGCGCCTCGTTTCCTGTAAACCCATCTATATTGGCGTATGATGAAAAAAACCTATAGACGTTTTCCAAGGTTCCAAATAATTTTGTACGTACTTCACTCAGTCCTTTTTCCGAAAACTTCATGTCATCCCAGGGAGCGGAATTACTAATAACGTACCAACGAACCACATCGGCCCCATGGCTCTCCAGTACTTTAAAGGGATCAATCGTATTACGCTTTGATTTGGACATTTTTTCGCCCTTTTCATCCAAAATAAGGCCGTTTACAACCACATTTTTGAATGCTTTTTCACCTTTGACCAACGCAGCTATGGCATGGAGGGTGTAAAACCAACCCCGGGTTTGATCAATTCCTTCACAAATGAAGTCTGCAGGAAAACTTCGATCGAACCTTTCTCGATTCTCAAATGGATAATGCCATTGCGCAAATGGCATTGCGCCAGAGTCAAACCATACATCAAGCACATCGGGTACCCTTTTCATTACCGCACCACTCTCACTGTGCCACTTAAAGTTGTCCACCTGGGGACGATGTAGGTCAAGTTTTTCCGGAAATGAATTCCCAAGTTTAGACCGTAATTCTTTAATAGAGCCTATTACTTCTATCTCATCAGATGAACCATTTTCAGGCATCCAAATTGGTAGAGGAGTGCCCCAGAAGCGCTTCCTGCTTAAGGCCCAATCAACATTGTTTTCTAGCCAATTACCAAATCTTCCCTGCTGGACCGAGGGAGGGTACCAATTAATCGCATTATTTAAATCTACCAGTTTGTTTTTAATCTCTGTTGTTCTAATAAACCAGCTTTCTACAGGATAGCTCATTAGCGGCGTCCCCTTCCGCCAGTCAAAAGGATAGTTATGCTTATAGTTCACCCGTTTCAAGAGTAACTTATTTTTTTTAAGTTCATCTATAATAATTTTGTCGGCATCTTTAAACCACTTCCCTGCAATTGTTTCTAAAGAGGCGTCAAAGTATCCCGATGATGACACCGGATTTACAACAGGAAGATCATTTTGAATAGCCACAGCATAATCTTCGGCTCCGAAAGCTGGAGCTATATGTACAATTCCCGATCCATCTTCCACAGTAACATAATCTGCTGGGAGCACTGACCAACTCTTGCCGCCGTACTTTTGGTTATTCAATTTAAACAGAGGTTGGTAACGTATATTCAGTAGCTCCTGGCCTTTAAATTTAGCTATTACCTTCCCGGGGTCATCCAAAATCTCTAGCCTTTGCTCAGCTAGAATCATTTTTCCTTGACCTGTCTCAACTTTCACATAATCCAGTTGAGGATTTACCACCAATGCCACATTGCTTGGCAAGGTCCAAGGAGTAGTCGTCCAAACCACTAGATGGGTATTTTCCTCGCCAATCACGGGAAATTTCACATACACACTTGGATCGGTTACCTCTTTGTAACCCAAGGACACTTCGTGGGAGGACAAGACTGTTCCGGACCCGGGGCTGTACCACTGGATTTTATGACCCTTGTACAGAAGGCCTTGCTCATGAATTTGCTTTATAAGCCACCATACAGATTCTATGTATTCATTATCAAAGGTCACGTAAGGAGTTGATAGGTCCACCCAGTATCCAGCAGCCTTAGTAAGAGCATCCCAATCCTTTTTATACTTCAAAACGCTTCTCTTACATTCTGCATTGAATTTAGCAATACCAAAGGACTCGATTTCTTCTCGATTTTTAATCCCCAAGGCTTTTTCCACCTCGATCTCTACTGGCAAGCCGTGAGTGTCCCACCCTGCTTTTCTGTCCACTCGGAAGCCTTGCAAAGTCTTGTAACGGCAAAAAGCATCCTTGATGGCCCTCCCTAGGATGTGATGAATGCCTGGACGGCCATTAGCTGTTGGAGGACCCTCATAAAAACTAAATATCTTTTCAACTGAACGGGTGGAGATACTTTTCTGAAAAGTATTTTCGGATTCCCAGATATGTAGTATCTCCTTCTCCAAACCAGGAAGATCTAGACTTTTTATTTCTTTAAAGCTAGTAGCCAACCTTGTGCCCCCAAATTTTTTGGTCTAACTGTTTTGCCCAGAGGCGATCCGCATTATGGTAGAAACCATAGAGGCTAGACCGTTACTCCTAGTAGGAGAAAGGTGCTCACTAAGTGAGATTTCCTTAATGAAACTCGGCGGAGTATTTAGGATCTCCTTAGGCTCCCTGCCCGAGTACACCATAAGCAGTAGATACACCAGACCCTTGACAATCGCAGAATCACTTGTTGCTTGGAAGAATAATCTACCATCCTCCATTTTAGAGCTTATCCAAACCTGGGATTGACAACCCGCTATGAGGTTAGAATCAACCTTTAGCTCTTCTGGGAAATTGTCAGTTTCCCTCCCAAGGTCAATGATGTGCTGGTACCTATCAGTCCATTCCTCCAAGAAGCTGAATGTGTCTACAATTTCCTGTTGAACCTCACCAATAGATTGTGTCGACACACCCATTATCCTTCTCTGTCTGCCCACTTAAAATGTTGAAAGTGACGTACCCTGCTTCTCTCCCTTCAGGCATTTTGACTAATAGCGGTAATATTCTGGTTTGTAGGGTCCGGTCTTTTTAACATTTATGTATTTAGCTTGCTTAGCGTTCAGATTGTCAAGTTTCACGCCGAGTTTGTCGAGATGGAGTCTAGCTACCTTCTCATCTAATATTTTCGGCAGGGTATGCACCCCTAAAGGATACCTTTCAGGAAAGTTGAACATCTCTATTTGAGCTATAGTTTGATTTGTAAAGCTCGCTGACATTACAAAACTCGGATGCCCGGTTGCACATCCCAGGTTAACAAGTCTACCCTCAGCTAATAAGATAATACTAGCACCCTTCCTGACTTGTATCTGATGAACCTGAGGCTTCACTTCAATCCAAGGGAATTTCTTCAGTTTATCAACTTGTATTTCACTGTCAAAATGACCGATGTTACACACCACTGCAAGGTGTTTCATTTTTTTCATATGCCGTTCCGTTATTACATCACAGCATCCTGTCGTTGTGACAAAAATGTCTCCGATTTCGCAGGCTTCGTCCATGGTCATCACTTCATACCCTTCCATTGAAGCTTGAAGAGCGCAGATGGGATCGATCTCGGTCACAATGACGCGTGCTCCTTGGCCCTTCAATGATTGACAACTTCCTTTACCAACGTCGCCGTATCCTGCGACCACGGCAACCTTTCCCGAAATCATGACATCGGTGGCTCGGTTTATCGCATCAACCAAAGAATGCCGACAGCCATAGAGGTTGTCGAATTTAGATTTGGTTACGGAATCATTGACATTCATAGCCGGAAACAGGAGTTCTCCTCTGTCCATCATTTGATACAACCTGTGCACGCCGGTGGTGGTTTCTTCGGTGACACCTATAATTTCTGGCACGATTCTGCTAAATCTATTGGGATCGTTCTTCAGGCTTAGCTTAATCTGCCTATACAACTCTGCTTCCTCCTCATTCTCTGGAGCCTTTTTCAGAATTGTTGGATCCTTTTCAGCCTTGAGCCCTAGAAGAGCAAAAGTAGTGGCGTCGCCTCCGTCATCAAGGATCATGTTAGGACCCAGACCGTTACCCCAATCTAAAATTTTGCTCGTGTAAGCCCAGTATTCCCTGATCGATTCTCCCTTAACAGCAAAAACTGGTGTCCCCTGTTTAGCGATAGCAGCGGCCGCATGATCCTGAGTAGAAAAGACATTACAGCTGGCCCACCGGACGTCTGCACCCAACTCCTGTAAAGTTTCGATGAGGACTGCCGTCTGTACGGTCATATGAAGGGAGCCTGCTATTCGAGCCCCTTTCAAAGGCTTTGACTTTCCATACTCCTCTCGCATGGCCATTAAACCAGGCATCTCATGCTCAGCCAGTTCTATTTCTTTCCTACCGAATTCTGCTAATTTTAAATCCTTTACAACGTAATCAGTAAAAGTTTTCTTCTGAACCTTCAGATTAGCCTTTCGAGTTTTTTGAAGCATAGTTGTCTCCGCTTTCATTTTTTCAAGATATTAATCATTTAACACGATTTTGAATCGGAATCACGATTCATACGTCTGCAAGCCCCACCTAGATTGTTTGTTTCAATGGTTCCACCAGGTCTAGCTGTTCCCATGAAAACCCTCCATCGGAACTCGGCTCCCTCCCAAAGTGCCCATATGCTGCAGTTCTCTCGTAAATAGGCTTGCTCAGACCCAAATGCTCTCTAATCCCTCTTGGGCTGAGATCCATACATTTTTGCAACCCTTCCGAAATTTTCGATTCGTGTTCCAACCCAGTGCCATGAAGATCAACATATACAGAAAGAGGCTTTGACACGCCAATAGCATAGGCTAGCTGAATAGTGCACTTATTGGCTAAGCCAGCACCAACAACATTTTTAGCCAAATATCTTGCAGCGTAGGCGGCAGATCTATCTACCTTAGAAGGGTCCTTCCCAGAAAAAGCACCCCCGCCGTGAGGAGCCGCTCCCCCGTAGGTATCAACAATAATTTTCCTACCTGTAAGCCCCGCATCCCCATCTGGACCACCTATCACGAATCGACCAGTAGGGTTCACATAGAACTCACTATCCTCGCACATCCAACCTTGTGGAAGAGAACTGGTAACAAAAGGCCTCACAATATCTTTGACATCTTCTTGACTCAATTTCTCTGAGTGTTGCGTAGAGACAACTATGGACTTAGCTCTCACTGGTTCGCCATCCTCATACTCTAGGGTAACCTGACTTTTAGAATCAGGCCCCAAGTCCTTCACATCGCCTGAATGGCGCGCCTTAGCTAATTCTTCCAGAATTCTATGTGAATAAAAAATCGGAGCTGGCATCAAAGAATCTGTCTCCTTACAAGCATAACCGAACATTATACCCTGATCGCCTGCCCCCTCATCTTTGCTGGCACCTGCATCAACACCCTGCGCAATATCTACCGATTGTTTGTGCACATAGACAGAAACGTGTGCTTTTTCCCAATGAAAACCGTCCTGCTCATAACCAATGCTTTTCACTGCCCTTCTAGCGACTTTTTCTATTGTGTCTGAACCAATCTCCTCAGGTCCCCTCACCTCACCGGCGATTACGATTCTGTTTGTGGTGGTAAGAGTCTCGACGGCTACACGAGAGAGACTATCCGCGTCAAGATAAGCGTCAACCACAGCATCTGAAATTCGATCACATACTTTATCTGGATGTCCTTCCGATACTGATTCACTTGTAAAAAGATAATTAGACTTCAATTCCTCGCTCTCCCATTAAGTTAATATAACATCTAAAAGTAGCCTCACCTGACTTTTAGCACTATCTTTCCCTTGTGCGCGCTGGACTCCATAAGTTCATGAGCAGCCTTCGCCTCTTCTAAATTAAATATTCTATCAACATAACTTCGAATCTTGCCTCTAGAGACCATTGGCCATATTAGACTTTCAACACCATCCGCTATCCGAGCTTTTTGCTCTATAGTTTGAGGTCTCAAGGTTGAGCCGGTCAGTGTGAGCCTTTTCAAAAGAATGGAAGATAGGTTCAAATCCACCTTGCTTCCTTGTAAAAAAGCTATAGAAAGGTACCTACCATCAACTCCTAAGACCTTTACATTCTGAGGAAAATAAGACCCCCCAATCATGTCTAGAACAACGTCTACTCCCTTCGGGTAGAGTTCTCTAACATTTTCTTCGAAATTCGAACTGTTATAGTTTATCGCGTGATCGGCTCCAACATCAATGCAAAAACTACATTTCTCTTCTGAGCCGGCAGTGATGATAACGGTGGCGCCAATAGCTTTTGCAACTTGAGTAGCCATAACCCCAATTCCACTGCTTCCTCCGTGGATTAATATGACCTCTCGCTCAGTGAGACGTCCTCGTTCAATAACATTATGGTAAACAGTAAAAGCTGTTTCCGGTAACGCTGCGCCCTCGTAGAAATTAAAATTTTCGGGAAGGCTTAAGCAATGGCTGGCATTTGCAGCACAATACTCCGCGTACCCTCCTCCGTGAGTCAAAGCTACTACGGCCTCTCCAAGCCAATCATTCCTCACCCCAGTCCCGACCTCGACAACTTTGCCGCTCACTTCAAGTCCAGGCAGCGGGCTAGCCCCGCTTGGCACTTGATATAGCCCTTGTCTTTGCAAGATATCTGGGCGGTTCACCCCCGCTGCAACCACCTCCACCAAAACCTCATTATCACCAATTTTAGGTGTATCTATGTGACACAGTTGCAATTGTTCAGGTCCGCCTGCTTCTTTTATTCTTATTGCACGCATTTTGCTCATAAATCTTTTGGTTCCTAATTTAAATTATTATCTGGATAGTTAAACTCTAGGTCGGAGTAAATCTGAGTTTCCAAATCATCTCCCTCCAGAGTGTGATTCTTCAAGATTTCACTCAACACTTCGTTATCCTCTCTCCCATCCCAGTTCTTAACATAGCCTCCTGTTTTGTAGCCATGATCCTGCCTAAAGCGATTTAGCACGTTTTTGCCAATATAGAATTGATAAAGACTATCAAAAGGAATCTCGCAGGTTCGGAGAATCGCTCCGAACTCACCTACTGAAAAGCGTTGTGCGCACAAGCAAGCTTGAGCAAATTTTTCAACCGATTCATGAAACCCATCCTTCTTCCCTATTTTATCCCACTCCTCGTCAACACTGGCGGCTATAGATCTCCAACTCGAGTCACTCACTAGCAAGTCACTGATACCGAAATGCCAGATATCAACAATTTCAAGTAGAACTTGTTCCATGTCGGGAGTGTCTTTTTTCCACCACTTCCATCCACCGTAATGCTCCATAAGTTCCGCGCATTCGATCCAAATGGCACGATACCACTCTCTGTTCTTTTCAGCCCAGTTCTCATCTATTTGTCGATTAACTGCGTCCTGCATTGACATCATCTTTAAAATCTTTTGCATTCGAGATGTAGACATTAACACTTCCATCCAATAGTATTTGAGTTGTCAAGTATAACGCGAATCACTTTACTTTTAAGTTGATTACCAGCTTTTTTCTAACCAATTTAAGTTCCTTTTATTATTCAAAGTTAACTTATGGATACCACAACCTCCGCAGGACTGATCGTTGGAATTGTACTTATCGCATTGGTTCGCTCGAAAAAGAACACCGACCTTCTGATTTGGGCTGGCGTCATTGCTATGACAATTGTTCCTTATCAAGATTCGGAAGGCAAAATTCAAACCGGTATTTTATCAATTGGAGACGCCTTTGCCGCCCTCACCAATGAAGGTGTAATAGCAATAGCTGCCCTATTTATTGTCGCAGCAGGTGTGAAGGAAACAGGCTTCTTAGAGGCCCTTCTTGAAGCGAGCTTTAAAAGGAGGAGGAAGAGGGAGGTAACCGAAAGATTCAAAATGTTCGGCACGACTTCACTAGTCAGCGCTTTTTTCAACAACACCCCGCTCATGGCTATCCTAGTACCTACCATTAGTCAGTCAAGTAAAAAACATGGCCTATCACCAAGTCACATCCTCATGCCATTATCATTCGCAGCCATTTTTGGAGGTTCTTGTACTCTCATAGGCACTAACACTAACCTGATGATTAACGCCTGGTTGATTGACACTGTAAATCATACAGGATTTGGAATCTTCGAGATTACACCGATCATGCTCCCCAGTGCTCTTCTAGCATTAGTCGGGCTAATTTATTTATCCCCCAAAATATTGCCTGAAAGGCTTCCTGTTTTTAGACGGCTGGGAGATTTAAGTGAACACACTATAGAGATGCTAGTTAGTGAGCAAAGCACCATGATTGGATTAACCGTAGAAGATGCTGGCTTACGGGGCCTGGACAGCCTTTACTTAATAGAAATTATTCGACGAGGCCAGACACTCGCAGCTGTTTCTAGTAATATAGTATTAGAATCAAATGATATTCTGTGCTTTGTTGGTGCCGTAAGTTCAACTTCTGAACTGAAAAATTTTGATGGTTTGAGAGAACCTGATAAGCGCCTTTTTGATTTCTCAGAAAAGGCAAATCGACGATTCTTAGAGGTTGTAATTAGCACCTCAAGTTCATTGGTAGGGAAAAGTGTAAAGGACAGCCGCTTCCGAACAGCATTCTCAGCAGCGATATTGGCAGTTGCCAGAAACGGGGAACATTTAAAGGGTAAAATAGGCAACATCGTTCTCCAACAAGGAGATACTCTGCTGCTTGAGGCAAGACGAAATCTCCCTCAAGAAATCAGCGGTGGTAAAGATTTTTTTATCGTTAGTGAATCTGAAACAATAGCACCCAAATTTTGCGCTGGTTCTTTCCTGGCCTTAGGCATTCTCCTTGGAATGATCATTGTAGTTACACTGGAATTTGTCACGTTAGTGACAGCAGCCGTTGTAAGTTCTGCTGCGATGTTATTTTTTAAGTGCTGTTCGTTAGAAAATGCTCGCAAGGCAATTGATTGGCAGGTAATTTTAACGATAGGTGGGACTTTAGCATTGGGCAAGGCCATGGCCGCAAGTGGTTTAGCGGAACTCATAAGCGAGAGTTTTTTAATTTTTGTGCCGCGTGGAGATATCTATCACTTGATTGCATTCTTCCTACTAAGCTCTGTAGCCTCTAACATCATTTCATCTAAGGCTGGAGCTTTGTTTGTACTTCCGATTGCCGCATCCACAGCTGAGTTACTTGGAGTTTCTCTACTACCTTTTGTGTTCTCGATAATGGTTGGCTCTTCTATGGCTGTATCCAGCCCACTGACCTATCCTTCCAACCTAATGGTTTATGGACCCGGCGGATATGTCTTTCAAGATTATCTACGTCTGGGTTTACCAATCACCATCATTACAGGCACGGTAGGAATTGTAATGATTAATATCCTTGTCCCTTTTTAGGTACTGATTGAGGCTATTATTTAAGATTAAAATCTGAAAGCTGTCTTATATCCTTAATACCATTTATGATCATCAAAACCCTTTCCAAACCTATGGCAACTCCGGAAAGGGTTTTCAATTCTGATCGGCGCAGAGATGCTAACCAGGCTTCGTCTATTTGAACCTCCGCTAAACCATCTAAAGCCCTTCTCCTATTCTCACTCTCGAAACACGCCCTTTGCTCTTCCTCAGACAAAATTTCTTGATAACCATTGGCAAGCTCCAATCCATCCCAAAATAATTCGAAACGTTTAGCAAGCGTTTTCGGATAAGAAGAAAGTTGGGAATAACATCTTAGCTCTTGAGGATAATCATAAACAAAGACTAACTCTTCAGTTTTTAGATTTGCATCACTTAGAAATGTTGTCAAAAACTCTAAAAGATAAGCCCTATCCTGAAACCCCTTGCGAGAATTCACAAGGCCATGCTCCTCAGCGCATGCCTTGAGTTGCTGAAACGAAGCCTCAAAGCTGCTGAAACCAAAAGTATGCATAAATAATTCGTCATAGGTTAGTTTCTTAATGATTCCAGATAGCCCTAAATAGTTTAACAATCGGACAACATCGTCCATCAGATCTCTGTAAGACATGTCTATCCGATACCACTCAAGCATAGTGAATTCACTCAAATGGTTTTTACCGCTTTCGTCATCTCGAAACACCGGACCAATCTCGAAGATATCGATCTCGTTTCTACAAACTATTTGTTTCAACGCCGATTCAGGCGAGGTACGCAAAAACAACTCCACTTCATTTTTGAGAATAGAAAAATTCGCTATATTTGGATCAACATTAGAGAAGCGTGAGAGACAAGGTGTTTTTACTTCCGTAACCGCTTGAAGCTGAAAATACTCTCGTGCTTTTGCACTCAAAGTTACGATACTATCCATGGTTAAATCTTACCTAATTTTTTAACTCCCTATGAGCGCGGACAAGTTAATCTTTTACCCGAGACACGTAATCGCCACTTCGGGTATCTATTTTAAGAACCTCTCCTTCTTCTATAAACAATGGTACTTTCACTATCGCGCCTGTCTCCAATTCTGCCGGTTTAGTGCCACCAGCAGCTGTATCCCCCTTTACTCCCGGATCAGTTTTTTTTACAACCAAATTGACAAAATTTGGAGCTGAAATCGAGATAGGTATACCATTCCACAGAGTCATTTCGCATTTTTCTTGTCCTTTTAACCATTTTCTAGCATCATCCATAGCTTCTCTACCCGCGCTTACCTGCTCAAAGTTATCTTCATTCATAAAGACCCACTCTGTTCCATCTCCGTATAGGTAGACCATCTCTATGTCGACCACGTCCGCTAGTTCAACACTTTCACCCGACTTAAAGGTTTTTTCCACCACTCGACCATTTTTTAGATTTCTCGTCTTTACTCTATTAAAAGCCTGACCTTTTCCTGGCTTTACGAATTCATTTTCGAGGATATTATAGGGATCCCCATCTAGTAACAATTTTATACCTGGCTTAAACTGGTTAGTGTTAATAGAGGCCATTTTACTCTTCCGATTAATGTTAAAGGTGATTATGATAACTTCAAAGGTCGACAATGTAGAGTTAAAAAGTTGGAAAACTATTCTCAAGCAATCTTATCTCTCTTGGGATGACTTGCTAAAATACCTAAAAATAAGGACAGAAGATGTTTCAGGTTTAAACATCTTGGAAAGTTCATTCCCTCTCAGAGTAACCAAGCAATATGCTTCCAGAATTGAAAAGGGAAATCTTGAAGATCCATTACTTAAACAAGTCCTTCCGATTACTTTAGAAGAAAGATTTAATCCTTTGTACTCAATAGACCCTGTTCAAGAAATAGGGACAAAACAACAACCAAATATCCTCATCAATAAATACCAAGGCCGAGCCTTAATGGTTGCGACCGGATCTTGCGCTATTCACTGCAGGTACTGCTTCAGGCGACATTATCCTTATTCCGAAAAAATTGGAGAAAAAAAAATATCCTCAGCTTTAGATGAGTTAGCAACACGAAAAGATATCAACGAGTTAATCATCAGCGGCGGGGATCCATTAATCCTCGACGATAGCAAATTAGAAAAAATACTTGAGGTAGCGTCATCCTATTCACATATCAAAAGAATCCGGTTTCACACGAGAGTTCCGGTTGTTTTTCCTGAACGAGTTACGCCAGGTTTCCTTCAGACAATAAGCTCATACTCCCCATTATTAGTGATTGTCACTCACATTAATCACCCTAACGAAATTGATACAAACGTAGCACAGGCTATGAATCTTATAAGAAACCAAAAAATAGTTTTACTTAACCAAAGTGTCTTGCTGCGAGGAGTTAATGACAATATTGACGCTTTGTTACGACTTTCCCACAAATTATTTGAAGTAGGAATTTTACCGTATTATATGCATGTATTAGATAAGGTGGCTGGCGCGGCGCATTTTGACCTTCCTCGCTCTACAGCTCAACTCTTGCAAACAAAACTACAAGAATTATTGCCAGCGTACCTAGTGCCAAGATTTGTTGAAGAAATACCTGGACAGCCCTCGAAAACTTCGGTTATTTAGCTTTGAATTTGAGACGCTTAATCGGCAGGGGTGAGCTTATTTATTGATCGAAAGCCTTTGGGGAGAAAAAGTCCACGTTTTGCCCGATCCGAAACATAGTTAGTCTGGTCGCCTTCTTTCATCTTAAACTTTCTTCCAGAGTCGATCAGCAAGGACTGTTCCGGTTTCAAGACAGTTATTGCCCTCAGCGTTTCCCTATTGGCACCTTTCTTCGGCACGGGAAAATGCATAATTTTTTGTCCTTTTCCTCGACCCAACAAGGGCATCTCTCCGCACGGAAATATTAGTAGTTTTCCTTGATCAGAACCCGCGGCTATCCAGTCCTTGTCTCGATCCCCAACTAATACTGGAGGGAGCATAGACGCTCCTGATGGCACACTAATGACAGCCTTGCCTGATTTGTTTTTGGTAACGAGTTCCTCGATTTTTGCAATAAAACCATAGCCCAAGCTAGAGGCCAGCAGAACTAACTGACTTCCATATACTGTCATTCCGGTAAAATGGGATCCGTCTGGTGGTGTCAACCAGCTTGTTAAAGGCTCCCCATAACCTCTTCCCGAAGGAAGGGAGTGACAGTCTAAGGAATAGCTTCTTCCGGTTGAGTCAAAAATTAAAAGTTTATGATTATTAATACAAGATACCATTGTCAGCAACTCGTCTCCGCTTTTGAACCCTAGGTCATCTGGTTTTACATCATGCCCTTTTGCAGCTCTAATCCATCCATTCTTTGATAGGATTACGGTTATTGCTTCCGGGGAAAATAATTGGGTGACATCTAACTCTTGAGCAGCGGGCCTCCCAATTACCTTTGTGCGTCGACTGTCTTTAAAGTTACCTACTTCTTCTTTTATTTCTGCTTTCATGTAACTTTTTAAACGACGCTTCGAACTAAGAATTTCTGATATCTCAGATTTTGTTTTTAGGAGACCCTCTAGCTCACCGACAATTTTTTCCTCTTCTAATTTGGCAAGATTTCTTAAACGAAGATTCAAGATTCCATCTGTTTGCGAATCAGTTAGGTTAAAGGCTCTCATAAGTGTGTTTTTTGGATTGTCCTCTTCGCGAATAATCCTTATCACCTCATCTATATTAAGATAAGCAATCTTAAGACCTTCCAATATATGAATACGCTCTTTGATTTTATTTAACTCAAAATTTAATTTTCGCTCAATTGTGACTAATCGAAAATCAATCCACTCAGACAACAGAGACGACAGACCCTTGGTAGCAGGCAAACCGTTAACGCCTATAACATTCAAATTCAGTCTTTGAGTCTTCTCCAAATCTGTGGTTGCAAACAGGTGTAGCATCAGCTGCTCAGCATCTATACGGCTCGATTTCATTACGAGAACTAAACGCACTGGGAACTCATGATCTGATTCGTCCCGCAGGTCATCAAGCATGGGTAACTTCTTTTGATTCATCTGTAGCGCAATTTGCTCCAAGATCTTATTTCCTGAAACTTGATAGGGAAGCTCATAGATTATTATTTCTTTTTTTTCGACTTTGTAGGATGCGCGAATTTTTAAGGTACCTACGCCCGTTTCATACATGCTGATTAAATCCTCCTCCGGAGTTATCAATTCTCCTCCAGTGGGAAAATCTGGTCCTTTTATAACCTCCAGCAATTCCGCGGTTTTCAGCTTAGGACCCGATAAAATCTTTATACAAGCGTCACCTATTTCTTCAATATTGTGAGGAGGGATATCAGTAGCCATGCCGACTGCTATTCCTGTAGTACCATTTAAAAGCACGTTCGGTAGTCTTGCCGGTAAGACCAATGGCTCTTCTAGCGTACCATCAAAGTTTGGAGTAAAATCTACTGTTCCTTGGTTTACTTCCTCTAAAATAGACTTCGAGAACAGGGTCAATTTGGCTTCGGTATATCGCATAGCGGCAAATGATTTGGGATCGTCGGTGGAACCCCAATTCCCTTGGCCGTCAACTAATGGATAACGATAGCTAAAGGGTTGTGCCATCAAGACCATCGCTTCATAACAAGCCGAGTCTCCGTGCGGATGATACTTACCGATGACATCGCCAACTGTCCGAGCGGATTTCTTATGCTTGGAATGGTGCTCTAGACCTAGTTGCGACATTGCATAGATAATTCGCCGTTGAACGGGTTTCAAACCGTCACCAATATTTGGGAGCGCCCTATCTAGAACCACATACATTGAATACTCTAAATAAGCCCTTTCCGCGAATTCTCTCAACGGGATGCTATCTACCAAACCTTGTGGATAATCGATACTCATACTCTCTACCTAAATTGAGCTAACAAGATTCCCTTTTTTCTTAAGCCAATCTCGACGATCTGTCGCACGCTTTTTTCCCAAGAGCAGGTCTAAAATAGCCTCAGTCTTTCTATCACTGTCTAAATTTAATTGGAGCAAAGTACGAGTAAGGGGTTCTAATGTTGTCTCTTTAAGCTGATTTGGATTCATTTCACCTAATCCCTTGAAGCGTTGGACATTAGCACGCTGAGCTTTTTTAGCCCCGAGTTTTTCTAAAACTAGTTCTTTTTCTTCCTCATCCCTGGCGTAAAATATTTCCTTAGCTGAATCAATCCTATAAAGAGGAGGCATTGCAACATGCACTCGCCCGTCTCTTACCAAGGGAGCATAGTGCTTTACAAAAAAGGCGCATAGGAGAGCAGCAATGTGAAGGCCATCTGAATCAGCATCAGCGAGAATACACACTTTGCCATATCTAAGCCTCTCCATCGATTGCTCACCAGGTTCTATCCCCAAAGCAATCGAAATATCTTGGACTTCGTTAGACCCTAATACAGTAGCTGAGTCAAGTTCCCACGTATTTAAGATTTTCCCTCTTAATGGAAGAATTGCCTGATACCGCCGATCTCTTGCCTGCTTGGCTGAGCCTCCTGCAGAGTCCCCTTCCACTAAGAATAACTCTGTAACTTCCAGACTATTCTCGGTACAATCCGCTAACTTACCGGGCAACGCCGGCCCGCCCCCTACAACCCTTTTCCTTATAACCTTGTTCTTTTTTTGCCTTTGCTTTGCTTTTGAGATGATTATTTCTGCAATTTTTTCGGCTGACTCTACATGTTTATGCAACCAAACGCCAAATTCATCCCTGATCGCTGCAGAAACAAAACTCCCGCAAGACCGAGAAGAAAGCCGCTCCTTTGTCTGGCCAGAAAATTGAGGGTTTTTTATTCTAACTGACAGTAAATATGCACAGCTTTCCGCCACATCCTCGGCAGTAATTTTCAAACCCCTTGGCATCAGGTTTCTACTATCAATAAAATCTCGCAAAGCCTCAGCAAGCCCTTGTTTCATGCCTGACAAATGAGTCCCGCCGTTAACAGTCGGAATCAAATTAACGTAGCTCTCTCTCAACAACTCAGCCGACTCGATACTCCAATAAAATCCCCACTCAACTTCACCATCCTCAGATTTGAAACTGCCAGTCACTGGAGGATTAGGGAGCGCTAAGTCGGCAACCATGTTAGCAGTTAAATACTCAAATAAACCGTCTTCGAAATACCACTCATCACTTCTATCATCACGTTCATCTAAGAACTTTATTTTTAAACCTGGACAAAGAACGGCCTTAGCCTTGAGCAGGTGTCGGAGCCTACCAGAAGATATTTTTATACTGTCAAAATAATTCGAATTTGGCCAAAAACGAATTGAAGTACCAGTATTTCTCCGACCAACGGTATCTATTTCTTTTAGGGAAGACTTCACCTCGCCATCCGTAAACTTCATTTCATACTTTTTTGATGCTCTTTTCACTTGAACTTCAAGTTTCTCAGACAGAGCATTTACAACAGAAACGCCTACTCCATGCAACCCACCTGCGTAGTCATAGTTCTTATCTGAAAATTTCCCACCCGAATGGAGTCTCGTTAGAATAACCTCTACACCAGATATTTTCTCAATTGGATGCAGATCTGTGGGCATCCCTCTTCCATCATCACTTACAGACACCGACCCATCTCCATGAAGCACCACAACAATCTCTTTGCAATGGCCATTCAGTGCCTCATCAACACTGTTATCCACCAATTCCTGAACCAAATGGTTGGGGCGAGCTGTATCAGTGTACATACCCGGTCTTCTGCGGACCGGGTCAAGCCCTGAGAGAATTTCTATATCGGAAGCTACGTAACGGTCGCTCAATTACTTTTCCGTGATGTTAAAGGTAGATTACCTCTTAATTATGCCAGCAGCAGAGCCGTTTTGGAATCCGAAAGTTCTTGATAATTAATTCATGTCCATGAGTAACGATTGATACGCCCTTTCTGATAGGGTAACCGGTTCTATCTGACATGAGGGATGTTGCACCCCCATCATTATCCTTGCACCGGCACTCATCTGTTCAATCATCTGCTCGCTTATAGGGAAACGCAGAAAATGCACAGCAGAAGTCTTATCTCGATCTTCTCTTTCCAGATCCTCATCGGCTATAGCGAAAATCTTATTTCCGTCTCCTACTTGAAACCATATGCCTCGCTCAATTCCTTTTAGCTCCCGCAACTTTCTTCGCCTGACAGATTCGTCTGTGTATTCAAGCATCATAGTGGCCTTGAGATTTCTAGGGTCCGGTACCAACGCGGTATAAGCGCTCAATTCTTCTTCTATTGCTTTTTTTTCAAAAATCTTTTCTATTCGCAACATTTCTTGGACTTGATACTGGATAGTCATCTTGCTTTCGAAGTAAATGGTAAGATTTGGACCCAGCGCAATTCGCCTGTCTTGTTTGTGTTTCATCACTTTCTCTCGAAAAGCAGCCCTTCTTTCAGAATATTGCTCCAGACTATATAAGTCGTTAATTGTCAAATTATTACTCATTTTCTACTCAACTCCGTATGCGAATTTCAATGCCGCAAATGCGGATTTAAAGGCACTCGAACATTCTGTTCCCTGATCAATCAAGTCAAAAGCCATTGGACAATCGCTTATGTAAATATCTGGTGCACTCTTGTCTATCGCTCTCACGATCGGTCTGCATATCTTTTTCGCTTGAGGATAAGATTCATGCTTAACAGCGTAAGTTCCGTCGTGCCCTGAGCATCTTTCTATCAATGTTACATTCGTGTTGGGAACGAGTTCGAGAATTTCTTTGGTTTTATACCCAATATTTTGGACCCGCTGGTGACAAGGTGCATGGTAGGCCACATTACCCAAATTCTCTGTAAAATCCATGTTCAGCTGTCCTGACCTTTTCAAATCTATCAAAATTTCAAAAGGATCGCGCATAGCTTTCGCCACCAATTGCACTGCTTCGTTGTTAGGTAGCAGTAGGGGCAATTCCTTTCTGTACATCAGTACACAGCTGGGAATAGGCGCAGTAATGACAAAACCTTGTTCGGCAAGCTCCTTCATTTCCGCCATGTTCTGATCTGCAAATACCCTGACCGACTCGAGATCACCTAATTCAAATTTTGGCATACCACAACAAGAGTCGCTTTTTATCACCCTCAGCATAATACCGTTGTGCTCAAAGACCTTCTGCATATCTGATACGAGGCTAGGTGAATTTTGATTGCCATAGCAAGTCACAAACAAAGCAACCTTCTGCTCTGTTCCTTCATCTCTTGGTCGTCCTATAGAATCATTCAGAGTCTTTTCTGTTTTTGATACCGCTTGTCTGTAGCTTGGTCGTTCGAATTTAGGGAGTGGTGCCTCTGAGTGAATCCCACCTACTTTTTCTATCACCTTACGCATCGTCTTGTTAGTATTTACCGCGTTTACGATCTCCGACACTATCGGAAGCCCGGCGAATTTTCCAACTGCCACTGTCGACGTAAGTAGCTTGTCTCGAGTCATCACTCTCCCCTCGGAGAATTTCACAGCTTTGGCTCTAAGCATTAAATGGGGAAAATCAACATCCCAGTCGTGCGGGGGAACGTAAGGGCATTTTGTCAGGTAACACAAATCACACATGAAGCATTCGTCTACCACTGATTCGTAGGATGCTTTGGGCACACTATCGAGTTCCATCGTCTCGCTTTCGTCAATAAGGTCAAACAAAGAAGGAAAAGCATTACACAGGCTTACACACCGTCTGCAGGTGTGGCAAATATCGAAGACCCGCTCCATTTCGGATTCCAAAGCATTTTTGTCGTAAAAAGCTGGGTCTTGCCAATCGATTGGGTGGCGCACGGGCGCCTCGAGGCTACCCTCCTTGTCTGAAGTGTAACTCATTGAATTTTACCGTTGATGTAGATGGTAAGGGCGACCTGTGTCGCCCTCCTCAAGCGTTATCTTTTTCTAAAAATTACGTGCCCATCGAATCTAGCGCTTTCTGGAAACGATTAGCATGTGAGCGTTCTGCTTTAGCAAGAGTTTCAAACCAGTCGGCGATCTCATCAAATCCTTCCTCTCGAGCGGATTTTGCCATTCCGGGATACATATCGGTGTACTCATGAGTTTCGCCTGCTATGGCGGCCTTAAGATTTTCCTCAGTGGTTCCAATTGGTTCTCCGGTCGCTGGGTCCCCTACTTCTTCCAAATACTCAAGGTGGCCGTGAGCATGACCAGTCTCACCCTCTGCGGTAGAGCGGAATACGGTCGATACATCGTTAAAGCCCTCTACATCTGCTTTTTGGGCGAAATACAAATATCTTCTATTTGCTTGCGACTCCCCTGCAAACGCAGCCTTCAAATTCTCTTCGGTCTTACTGCCTTTTAGTGACATGTGTTGCTCCTGGTTTTTATGTTGATTTTATCCAATTTAGACTTAGTCTAAACACTAGTTCATTATCCTAGTTTTCCTTACGCACTGTCAACTAAATAAGATCATTGACCAATTGCTGGTGCGACGATACAGTGCTTAATCTGATGAATATTTGGGGAAGAGCAGCTACAACTGCTACCAAAGCAAATCAAAATTTTCCCGGAAGATTGAACATGACAAAATCTAACACCAAAAAACAATTCAACTTCGATCTATCGCTGAAACAGCTAGAAAAAATTGTTGCACAAATGGAGGAAGACGATCTTCCTCTCGAGGAATCGATTAAATTGTTTGAAGAAGGAATGAAGTTATCTAAAACTTGTCAAGCCGCTCTCAAGGAAGCTGAAGGAAAAATCAAAAAACTCTCCCAACAAGGGGACGCACTTGTCGAATTCGAAGAAGAAAGCAAAAATAAATAACGAAGCTGGTTGAGCATGTTTGCTAAAATCGTCAAACCATTGCAATCAAGAAGTAACGAAGTTCTAGCTGCGCTGCTACCAAAGGCTGGAAAACACCAATCAAACTTGGCGGAAGCTATGCGATATGCCGTTTTATCACCCGGAAAAAGGATCCGACCTGTCCTGACTTATTTGACTGGCCAAGCTCTAGGCGTTCCTCTAACAACGTTAGACAATGCTGCTGCGTCAGTCGAGTTGATTCACGCTTACTCACTAATTCACGACGATTTACCCGCAATGGACGATGATGACTTGAGGAGAGGACGGCCAACTTGTCATAAAAAGTTTGACGAAGCGACTGCGATCTTGGCTGGGGACGCGCTTCAGGCCTTAGCTTTTGAAGTTCTAGTTAGGGAATCAAGCGAGACGATAGCACCAGATGTAAAGGTAAAAATGGTTAAGATTTTAGCCATTTCAAGTGGGGTTTTCGGGATGGCTGGGGGACAGGCCGTTGACTTAGCAGCAGCGGGGAAAAAAATGACCGAGGACCAAATGGAGAGGATGCACTTGCTCAAGACTGGTGCATTGATAAAGGCAAGCGTTATGCTTGGCTACCACCTAGCAGATTTGAATAATGAGGAGTTATCTCAAGCTCTAGAAAATTACGCACATTGCCTTGGACTAGCCTTCCAAGTTCAAGATGATATTTTAGATGTCGAAGGTGATACTGAAATCATAGGGAAGCCTCAAGGGTCCGATCACGTATCTGACAAAGCCACCTACCCCAAATTACTGGGTCTAAAACAAGCTAAAGAAACCGCGGATAAGTTAATTGCGACCGCTGTCGCTAGCTTGGGAGTACTCAAGGAAAATGCTGAACCTTTAAGAATACTCGCCGAATACGTCATAAAAAGAGAAAAATAATCGGCACTCAAAAATAAACGAGAATAGAACATGAGCAATACTCTTTTTGAAGGAATACGAATCATTGATTTTTCAAGCGTTGTGTCAGGCCCTATGGCAACTCAGATATTAGCGGACCAAGGGGCTGATGTAATAAAAGTAGAGAGTCCAGGGGTAGGTGACATTTCTCGATTAATCGGAGCTAATAGAAACGGCTTTAGCTCAATGTTCACAGTTCTAAATAGAAACAAACGGTCCGTGGTAATCAATTTAAAATCAAAAAAAGGGCTAGCTGTTCTGGATAATTTACTCGCCACAGCCGACGTCCTGGTGCAAAACTTTCGTCCCGGTGTTATGGAAAAGTTAGAATTAGGAAAAAGTCAATTACGAGAGCGTTTCCCCAGCTTGATTTACGTTTCGATAAGCGGCTTCGGAGAATCAGGCCCCTACTCTGGCAGAAGAGTCTATGATCCAGTTATCCAAGCCATAAGCGGCTACGCCTCTGTTCAAAATAACGATGAACCAGATTTGGTCAAAAACCTCATTTGCGATAAGACCACCGCTCTGACTTGTGCCCAAGCTATTAGCGCCGCCCTTTTTGCACGAGAAAAAGATAATAAAAAGTCGGGGACTAACATCGATCTATCTATGCTAGACGCTGGTTTAGCATTTCTCTGGCCTGACGGGATGATGAATGACACGCTCTTAGGAGACGAGATAACTCCAATGCCACCGCTATCAGACATATACCAGATAAACGAGACCAAAGACGGCCATATAACATACATTGTAGTTTCAGACGCAGAATGGAGCGGACTTTGTAAAGCTCTTGAGATAGATCATTTAACCTTCGATCCAAAATTTGTAGATATAGTGAATCGTCTCAAAAATATTTCAGAACTTAAAAAGATCCTTCGTTTAGAAATGTCCAAGTGGTCAACAAAAGATATTTGCGAGAGACTCGATAAAGAGGATGTTCCATTTGCCAAGATAAATACGATCGAAGAAGTGATTAAAGATCCTCAGATAAAGCAGAATGGTGCAATTTTAGAGCATTCCCACCCAATCGCGGGCAAACTACAATTTCCTAAGCACCCAGTTCATTTCGAGAACAAAACATTAGAAGTAAGATTGCACGCACCGAAATTAGGCCAACATAGTAGCGAGATTCTACGCGAACTTGAGTTTTCAGAGGCGGATGTAGAGGAACTAATCAAAGAAGGTATAGTTAGCTAAACTACAATCCTTTCGCACCAAAAGACCTTTTTTTGAGGTAAAAATCGTGAAAGTATTGATTACTACTACTAAGTCATTCATTATTGCACCAATCGTCATGAGGGACAGCTTGAGCAGTCCAACATTTGATAATCAGCACTACGTTATAGATTCGTGGAATATAATATTTTTAGGAGAATTTTAATGAATAAAAAGTTAATCGGGATAATCCGGTTGGCTGTTACCAGCCTTTTTCTAGCGACCTTAGTCGCCTGCGCTAATCCTGGGAAAGACGATAGTCAAGCTATGGCTAGAAAAGCTCAGCAGGATGCAGCAAAAGCCCTGAAGGCAGCAGAAGAAGCTAAAGCCGCCGCCGAAGCTGCTCAGACTGAAAAAGAACGCGTAGATCGTATGTTCGAACAGACGATGAAAAAATAAAGAATACCCAAGGCGCAGCGAGGTCCAAACCTCCTGCGCCTAACTTAAAAAAGGGGTGTTAAGGCTAGCTATGATTTTTCCCCTGAGACTGAACCTATCACGCTAGGGATTCCATTCTTTTCAGCAATCACTTTCCAAAACTCTGACTTGTCTATATCTATTACCGCGTAGTTTTCTGCTTTTTGTTTTACCAAACCGGTAATGAAGCCATATAGGTCAGGATACTTACGAGTGTCCTCCTCCAGTGGCGGATGTACCTCCAAATAGACGTATTTATTCGATATTCCGACCTTGAAGGGTTGGTTCACTACCGTTACTCCAGTACCTAAAGGTGCCGTCTCAAAAACTGTCTCCACATCTTTCGGATACATACGGATGCAACCATGGGTAACTCTCATCCCAATTCCATAGGGACGATTAGTACCATGAATTAGATATCCATCCTTACTTAATCTGATCGCGTGACGACCCAGAGGATTATCAGGACCTGCTGGAACTATTCGATCCAAAGGGTCACCAGCTTCTGCGTGTTCTTCTCGAATGGACTCTGGAGGATACCATGTAGGATCTAAAGCCTTAGCTGTTATCGTCATTTGTCCCTCGGGAGTGTTCCAATCCGCTCTACCAATGCTAACTGGATAAGTGACTACTCCATCCTTTAGTTCTTTATTGTCAAGGTAATGATACAGCCGCATTTCTGGAACATTGACAACTATTCCTTCCTTTGGTGCATTAGGCAAAACGAATTGATTAGGAATTACAATTTCTGTTCCCTCACCGGGCAACCAAGGGTCAACCGTGGGATTGGCGAGCCTTATCTCGTTGTAACCTTGGTCGTATGCTCTCGCCAGATCCGAGAGCGTATCCTCGTAAGTTGTTTCCGCAAGAAAGAGTTCTCCAATAAGGTCTTGCTCTTTGGCGAAGACGGTATTAACGGGAATAACGAGAGCACAAAATACCAAGAAAGACTGGCATTTTGGTGTTAATAAAAACAATTTAATTCCGCTCATTTTAAATTCCTAACGTGAAGGCAAACGCTATCTTTTTTGCTCATTATTTTTCTTTTAGACGTGGCATTAATTCAACCAAGTTACATGGCCGAGTCCTGTAATCCAACTGTAACTTAATAAGTTTATCCCAACCTAATGCACATGCACCACTAGAACCGGGCAGAACAAACACGTATGTAGCATTCGCCACTCCCGCCAGTGCTCTGGATTGTAAAGTTGAAGTGCCAATATCCTCGTAAGACAAAAAACGAAACATCTCTCCGAATCCGTTAAGCACCTTGTCCAATAGCGGAATTACTGCCTCTGGAGTTCCGTCCCTACCAGTAACCCCAGTACCGCCGGTGGTTAAAATCGCATTTACGTTTTCATCACTTATCCAGCGGGAAACAATAGCTCTAATCTCGTATTGATTGTCGGGACAAATTTTTTTTTCGCCCACTCTATGCCCTTCTTCCGACAAACGTTTGACCAGTAAGTCTCCAGACTTATCATCATTTTCCGTTCTAGTATCAGAAACAGTCAACACAGATATGTTTAAGGGTTTAAATTCTCTTTTGCCCATTCTCTCACTCCTTCTGCAAAGGTCTCACAATAACATAGTAAGTCATTAGGGTTTTGAATGTCTTGTATCCGAACTAGAAATAATAGCAAGCAACTTAATAGAACTTCACCTCAACAGCGGATTTCAGTTAAGCTTATACTATAATTTTAATTTTTTAGTTAAATAAATGCTAGATAACTCCTTCAATCATCCAGACCCCCACTTAGTAAAGCTTGTGAGATCTCTGACGAAATTTATAAGGTGTCCTTTCAATGTCCAAAAATATTTTCTTAGCGCCTTTCTCACAGGTGGCCATATCCTCCTTGAAGGGTTACCCGGCACAGGAAAGACATCTCTAGCCAAGGAATTAGCCAGATCAGTTAATGCTGATTTCAAACGTATACAGTTCACCGCTGATCTAATGCCGGGAGATGTAACAGGAAATCTGGCCTTCGATAAGGAAAGCTCTGAAATCACATTTATGAAAGGCCCTATTTTCACCAACATTCTCCTCGCCGATGAGATCAATCGATCCCCACCAAGAACACAGTCAGCTCTATTAGAGTGCATGGATGAAAACCAAATAACCGTAGATGAAAAAACTTATGAATTAGAGCCTCCTTATTTCGTCATTGCCACCCAGAATCCTGCTGATCTTCAAGGAACATTTCCTCTGCCTGAAAATCAATTAGACAGATTCGCGCTTAAATTATCACTGCATTATCTAAATCCCATTGAAGAAATCAGTTTATTTAATTCTTTTTCGCCTCTGACAGAAAAGGCCGAAACACAACCAGCGATCAATAAAGCCGATGTTATAGAACTGATGGAAAAAATCGGAAAGATAGAAATTTCCAATGAGGTAAAGCTTTATGCTGCCAACTTAGTTGCGTCAAGTCGCACGCATTCTAAAATCACTTTAGGGGGTAGTCCTAGAGCCACTTTCTCTACTCTTAGATGTGGTCAAGCATTGGCTTACTTTGATAACGCATCAGTGGTTAATCCAGATCATATTACTGAACTTTTTCCCTATGTCATCAAACACCGCTTGCGATTAGATGATTCTGGATTCACAACAGACTCGGAGAAAGATCAAGTGGTTGAGGATATAATCGAAGGTATTGAGCCCCCGCTCTAATCCCTAAAAGCCTTGCGAACCGTAATTCGAACAATAGCAGACTGGGTAAACACTCGTTACACCCGCAAGGGAAAACTGCTGTTAATTTCACTCGCTTTTTCGTCACCGCTATCACTAGACCCCTATAATAACAATAGTTATTACATTGCATGTCTTTGTTTCATTTTTCTCGCAATCGCTCATGTAGGAGCTTATTTCCAAAATATACCAGTAAAGTTAAAAAGAGATAATTTAAAACCTTTTAATTGCGGTGAAGAAGGCCACTATTACATCACGATATCAAATCTCGGCGAAGAAACATTGCAAGACTTGAAAATCTTGGACGAGTACAAACTCGTCCATCCAGACGACATGCGCGCAGAAGTTGCTGTAAATGCTGAGGCGTTAGAGCAAAGCTTTACAAGAAATAAACATTCAACAAAAACTTCAGTACCAGCACTTTTACCAAAAACGAAAAGCAAAATAAAGATATCACTCCATCCCAAAAGTAGGGGAATAATGAATTTCGATAGAGCAAGCGTGCTAAGACCTGAATTAATGGGCCTTTGTTACAGCATCGCCCAAATAAAACTTAATAGCTCGACGCTAGTCCGGCCCAAACTTTTACCAATTGTTGATTTACAGAATCGCGTCCCAGAGAGCGACTCCTTTGTAAAAAAAAACCTACCAAGGCAATCCGTTTCTTTCGGTGAATTAAAAGGTTTAAAACCATATGAAATAGGTGATAACCTAAAAAGAGTTCATTGGAAGACTTTTATTAGGAATAACGCACTGGTCATAAAGGAATTCGAAAAAGAACAGACAAAATACTATTTCTTTTTTATTGACAATAACAAAAACCTTCAAAGAGCAGTAATCGAGGAGTCAGTATCCGTCGTTTGGAGTTTAGTTTATCACTTTCTGCATGATTCGGTAGCGAGGGTAAAATTTTATTATTCAGGCGGGACATTCCTTCCTCAGCAGGGTAATAGCAACATCGAAAAAATTGGCAACTTCCTATCATTGCTAAAATCAGGAACAGATAATCCTATTACCAGAAATAGTTCAAGCCTAAAAGTGGAACTAATTGAGCCTCAAATCGTGCTCATCGCAATGTCTGCTACCGATGAGAAACGACTGGAATCGCTGAAATTTATCAAGAAAATGTTTTCAGGAAAAGAGTTGGTACTCATAAGAAATCGGTTTGCTGTTTTTCCATCTACGAGCTTGGACCGAGAAAAAATAAGGGAATGGCGTTTCGAATAAACTACTATGCTCAAACAATATTATTTACTCTCTGTCCCTTCAATTTTTGCTTGGGGCTTCCTAACAGAGCAGGAAGTCAGTGCCATCATTATGGGTTTTACCATACTTTTTCTGGGACACTCAAAGCTAAGATGGAACATCTATAAGCGTCAATACCATCAAGCAGTGGACTTCACTAGCATTGTTTTCACCATCGTTAGCATTTACATGTTCCTTTCCTATAGTCATGAGGCTCTTTATAAAATTCTACGCGTCATCCCATTTATAGGATTTCCCCTACTACTCGTTCAAATAGCAGGCGTAAGGGATGAGATTCCACTTAGCGCCTTTCAATATAAATTGAGAAAAAGTTCAGATACGGGGCAAATGATAAACATTACCCCACATTATTTTCTATGCACGATGTTTGCGATCACTACAAAAGGCGGTTCAACGCTAGGTCTTTTTTTCGTAGTCATGTTGTTTACCACGTTCATTAGCCTAAGAAGAACAAAAATTTCCTCAAGAACGCTCTATTTTTGCTTTTTATTGACTGGATTATTCTTCTCTATCTCACTGATCCATTCTTACCTTCCAGCCTATAACGCCTTACTAAATGAGATTTCAAAGCGAGTGACAATTAAACATTGGAGGAATCCGCCCTACGATAGTTTCACAACATCTATAGGGAAGATCGCCAAAAACAAGCACTCTGACGAAATTCGCCTCCGCGTGAAACCAAATACTTCATTAAATCGGGGTAATCCCGTCTACCTTGTTGAATCAATATTTGATGAATATTTTCTCACGGGCAAATGGGTGTCAAATACTGATGGGTATCAACAATTAGATAAAATTAGCGAATCAAATCGATGGAGGACTACAGAACTGATTGTAAGGAAACAAGAAATTGAAAATCCACTAAGAATAATAATCAAAACGGAAAAAGATCTGTTTTTAATGCCCACCCTTTCTCAGACGTCTTCGATAAACTCAAATGACCTCGTCGAATTGAGCATGAACGGATACGACAATCTAAAAGGAGAAGCAAAGCCCGGTTACGTGGGCTATTCAGCCATTGCAACTGATCGCCCGCAAAGTTCTTTTACTTCGTTAGACCTAGTTGTACCAAAACCTTACGTTCGTCTTCTCGCTGAAACCCTTAAAACTCAACATATTGATCCGAATATGTCAGATGATGAGAAAATCACAAAGGTACAAGCTTTTCTAACCAATAACTTTGTTTATTCCTATCCATTAGATGAAACCCATGTTTCCAACACATTGGCTGCTTTTCTACTCAAAAGCAAAAAAGGACATTGCGAGCATTTTGCAACAGCGACAGCTTTGTTGCTTCGGCAACTTGGAATACCCAGCCGATATGTGGTTGGCTATCTTGTCTCTGAGTGGAGCCCCTTAGAATCGCAATATATTGTAAGGGACCGCCATGCCCATGCTTGGACCTTGGCATATGTAAACGGTACGTGGCGTCGCTTAGATTTCACCCCTCCAAATTGGCAAACTGAAGAATCTAGTTACTTTCATAACTCCAACTTGGCGGGAGATGTTTTAGCTTACCTTTCCTATCTCGGAAACACTTGGCAGTCATCTATAGCTGAATCTGATAAGACCGTATTGCTTTTCCTAGTTCCACCTCTTCTAATCGTTTTAACATTTAGGCTTATAAGAAGCCCTCAAGTTGTGAAGATAGAACCACCATCAACTTCACCACAAAGACCAGAGCTTAATAATTTGGGAATTGAAAATCTTATTGAAGACCTAGAAAGACATGACATTAGAAGGTTGAAGCATGAAACCCTAGGGGTGATGTTCAAGAGAGCTTCCAAAATCGGAGTCCCTTTGGAGCTTCTCGAAAAGCTTACCAGCGCCTACTACGAAGTAAGATTTTCTCAAAAAATAACCGAAGAGCAGAAAGAATCCTTAAGATTGATTAGCCTCGATATAAGAAAGCTCGTACCAAAAAAACTTTCAGTCTTTTCGAAGTTTCGTCCGCGCTGAGCCTGGAGTAGGGAAATTCCTTGATATAAACAAGCTTGAAAGAATAATAGATAACACGATCGTCAATTGTATTAGAGAATTTGCTTCTGTTGAAATGATGTCGCTATCCAACGCCGTCAAGCCCAGAAGTATACCAAACTCCCCTGCTTGACCTAATCTAATTCCCACTTCTTTTGCTTGTCTCCGACTTTCCCCTTGTTTGGAAAACAACCAAGAAAAAACCAATGGTTTTATCAAAACTAAAAGAAAGGCAAGTAGTAAGGCCTCCAAGAAGGTACTCTCAAAATCTGCTCGACTTAGGCCAGCACCTAGCGCAAAGAAGAATAGCACCAAAAAGAAATCTCTCACAGGCTTTAACTTTTCAGCAAAAAATTCAGAGGCTGGGGAAGATGCTAATGCTACCCCCGCAACAAATCCACCAACCTCATACGATAGGTTTATAGACTCAAAGATTAAAGCGCATACCGAACACCAACCGATAGCCAAAAGAAAAAGGAACTCGTGAACCTCATCAAACTTTTTAATTAAAGCATCAATTATGTATTTCTCGGAGAGGAAAACAAAAAAGATAGCCACCGGCAGAATGACCACTGTCATACTGACCTTACTTAATAAGTGAGATCCATCAGTAATGCTGCTAAACACTAGAAGAAACCCAATTGCCAAAAAGTCCTGTAGTAAGAGTACAGCAATAATTAACTCTCCCCGCCTCTTATGGTGCAGGGTCGTGGTAGGTAAAAGTTTCAATCCTACTATTGTGCTCGAAAAAGACGTTGCGACACCCACTATCATCGAGTCAACCAAATTGAAATCAAAAAAATACACAAGGCTTGAAACAAAGCTGACGAATAAAACCACGCTTCCTAGCGTAACAGACAAGGCTTCTCCGAACAGGGAAATAGCCTTTTGAGGTTTAAGGTTAAGACCCATCAAAAACAACAAATACACAATCCCCACAGAACCAACGTCTTCGATCCAAGAAGCGTCTGTTACTATAGCCAAACCGACAGGACCTAACGCTAGTCCCGCTAGGATATACGCCACGATTACTGCCTGCCGCAAATATAAGCAAATCGCCGATAAAATACTGGCTGAAAAAAAATATCAATAACAATTCGTGAAGTAAACCGTGCTCGATAATGATCACCTCGATAACTACTTGAAAAGAATTTAAACTCGGCAAACCCTATTAGATGGACTTAAGAGCTTGCAATCTATGATCTAACCATAATAATGATGTTAATATTAGAAAAAAACAAACAAAGGTTATGAAATCTAAAAAAGACGCCGACGAAACATGTAAGGTATGTAAACTAATAAGGATTTATCTCATTGTGTGCGTCCCAATGTTGATCGTGTTATACACAAAGCCCGAGATCTCAGCGTTAAAAGGGATTTTGTTGACCGATTTATTTGCGACGATAATAGGTGTTGGATTCGTTGTAACAATATTGTGGAAAAGTTATCAAGAATTTTGGAAGCCTCGCCGTGACGCCAAAAGAGACACAAAATCCTGACTGTTGGAAATGTCGTTACTTCAGAATCACTTGGGATCGAAATTTCCGTTATGGATGTGAAGCTATGGGCTTCCGATCAAAACGTCTTCCCTCTCTTGAGGTGCTATCCGCTGACGGCAAGCATTGTTTAAGCTTCAAAAATAAATCTATACAAAAAAAAGACTCCAATTCGATATAGCAAAAAATTACGTAAAAAAACAACATGAAAATTAATAAAGAAAAGAAAATATTAGTTTTGCGCCAACGAGTAATGGAGGTCGTTAATTCGGCCAGAAAAGACGATCCGGTCAGCAGAGTGTGCGACCTCTTTCTCTCCGTTTTGATAGTGCTTAACCTAATAGCCGTATGCCTGGAGTCAGTGGATAGTATAGCTGCCGAATACGGTTGGCAACTTGTTGCTTTCGAATGGTTCTCAGTAGCAGTCTTTGGAGCCGAATATTCCTTACGCATATGGTCGGTCGCTGACGACAATCGAAGCCAAGCGAAAACCCCTCTCGGAAGACGGCTGAAATATATGTGCAGCTTTACTGGATTGATCGACCTCGCTGCCATCCTACCAAGTATTTTGCCTTTACTGTTTGGGAATTTAGATTTGCGATGGCTCAGGGTCCTTCGGCTATTAAGACTACTAAAAATGTCTCATTATTCACCCGCCTTGGAGGATTTTTTTTCGGCCGTATACCATGAGAGACGCTCTTTTTTTGCCGCGCTATACCTGATGGCGATAGCACTCTTTCTTTCAAGTTCCTTGATGTATATAGCGGAATTTGAAGCTCAACCTGATAAATTCAGCTCTATTCCGCACACGATGTGGTGGTCTTTGATAACTTTAACCACCGTAGGTTACGGCGATGTTTCTCCTGTGACTCCCCTAGGACAAATAATCGGGGCTTTCACCGCATTGATGGGGGTGTGCACTGTTGCCCTGTTGACTGGTATTGTCGCGTCTGCCTTTTCAAATCAGATCTCCAGGCGGAGAGCAATTTTCCAAGCTGAGATATCTTCCGCTTTGAGTGATGGGATACTTACGGAATCAGAGGAACGACATATCGAATCACTACGCAAAGAGTTCAAGATAAGTGAGGACCATGCGAGGGCAATTATCAGAACAGTTTCTGATCAGGAGCCTTAAGAACCATCAACTATTATTTCTATGCGCCTATTCCGTGATCGTCCGGTAGAATTGTCGTTAGAAGCGATCGGTTTAGTATCTGCGTAACCTGATACTGTGATTCGACCATCACCAATATCAGCATTGGCCAAAAGATAATCAGCAACTGCTGCGGACCTCGCTGCTGATAAATCCCAATTGGTGCGAAATCTCTCGCTAAAAGCGATTGGAACATTATCAGTATGCCCTTCAATAGTTATCAAACCAGTTGTGCTCTCCAAAGATTCTCCGACTTTATTTAACAGGGGTAGAAAACCTCTTTGTAATGTCGCAAAACCACTTGAAAACGATCCCTGATCGGCCAATCTCACTATGATCTTATCTCCGACCCTCTCTACTTCAGCTAGTCCTTTTTTTATCTCATTAGAGAGGTTAGCGCGAATTTTTTGAAGTTGATCGGACAAAGCTTGCTGTTTTTCAACCCCTCGATTTTTACCTTCGCTGGAAGCGTTTAAGTCAGTCTCCGAAGGCGAAGTATGTTCTACCTCCACTGTCGATTCTACTTGGGCCTGCGCTGCTGCCACCTTGGCATAAATCTCTAAGTTCTGTTGGGATATGTTAGATCCCTTGTTAGTTTTAGTACTTTCTCCGTCTATTCCTCCCGAGGCATTGGTCTTAACTTTTACTATCAATCGGTTGTCCTTGATCTGTAGATCTACCGCCCCTTCAGCAATTTCCTTCGCCAAAGCGTTTTTTAACGCCTCAACATCTGAATTATTCGGAGAATCGGCTTTACCAATATCGGTCTTCAGTTCGGGATCTTCTGGCTGTGGATCATCAGTGGTCTGCTCTTCCAGGACTTTGAGCAACGTAGGATCCACCTTGGCGGTTTTATACTGTTTAGCGATAATATTATCCGCTTTAGGAGGTTCTACAATCGGTACCACCCGTTGTACACCAAAGGCACTTTTTAACGACCCACTAATCTCCTTATATTTGGGAACATTCATGTGGGCGAAAGATAAGATTAGAACGAAAAATGCCATTAGTAGAGTTGCCATATCTGCGAAAGTAGCCATCCAGGCTGGGGCGCCACTTTTACACTTAGGACAATCGACAGGCGGAGGTGGCTCTTCTTCTTCTCGTTCTTCTTCATCCTCTTCCACGAGTTCCTCAGAAGCTTCAGCGTCTTCTAC
>MDTD01098939.1_pt1 | contig 35924 bp, 36 predicted proteins | sample 811221 | NCBI WGS metagenome assembly MDTD01 (sample SAMN05326646, study PRJNA326480) | marine metagenome | isolation source: seawater | place: Pacific Ocean: South West | collected 2011
CTTAAGTATCCTCACTTTACCAAATAATAAGAGTAAATTAATGTATATTCACAGTGTTGAAAAAGTTATTTTTAAAAAAAAAATTTTACCTGGAGAAAGACTTATTATAGAGACCAATGTTCTAAATTGGAAAAGAGGAATAGGTAAATTTAAAGGCAGTGCTTTTGTAAATAAAAAACTTGCATGTGAAGCTATATTTACTTTGATTTTACCTGATGAATTTTATAAGTATTCTGTTATTAATAAGTAAATTACAATTTTTATTATGCCAATTGCATCATCGTTATTAAAAAAACCGCGTTTAGTAAAAAAACTCAAAGATTTTTATGATTATGTTCAACATAATGATGGAAAAGTTGGGACTAAGACAAGAGGTATTGATTTAAATTTTAACAATGCATGCAATCTCAGATGTAAATACTGTTTCACTAATTCTCCTAAAGGTGACCATGTTAAAGAATACTTAGATTACGATGCAATAGCAAAACTTGCAGACGAAGCAGATGAGTTAGGCTATTTCGAGTTTGATCTCCAAGGTGGAGAGCTGCTCCTTCAACCAAAAAAATTATTTAAAGTTCTTGAAGCTATTAAACCTGAGAGATTTTATTTATATTTAACTACAAACGGATACTATTTAGATGAAAAAATGGCAAACCGACTAGCAGAGGCTAAGGTGAGCAGAGTCTCAGTTAGTATAGATAGTATGGATGAAAAAATTCATGATGAAATAAGGGGAAGAAAAGACTCATGGAGAAGGGCAATGGAAGGTTTAAAACATGTGCAAAAAGCTGGTATTGATCCTTATCTTAATATAACTGTTGGGCATTACAATGCTCATACTGATCATTTAAAACAATTATTAGATTATTCAAAAGATCAAAAATATAAAACATTACTTAATGTGGCAGTTCCGGCAGGCATGTGGCAAAAAGCAGAGGAAATTATATGTGACGACAAAGATAGGGAATATTTAAGAAAAATTAGAAAAGAATATAAAAATTTAGTTAGAAATATTTGGAATCCATTTGATAAAAGCTTCGAAGGTATTCTGGGTTGCACAACAGTAAATAGATTGTATATAACTCCGATAGGAGATGTTTTGGTTTGTCCATATGTACATATAAAGATTGGAAATATATTTAAACAATCTCTAAAAGAAATAGTCGATTATGGTTTTAGCATTAAACATTTTCGAAATCATAGCGATTTGTGTTTAGCAGGAGAGGATAAAAGTTTTATCAGGAAATTTATGACTAAACAAGGTCAAACAATTTTTAAACCAGCTGAGGCTTCAGAAATATTTTCAAAAGACGATTTTGTTAAATAATGATTTTAAAAAATAAAACTGCAGTTATCACAGGCTGTAGCAAGGGTATTGGATTAGCAATATTAAATAAATTTTCTGAAAATTCATGCAACATAATTGCATGTACTAGATCTAAAGATCAAGAATTTTTAGATCAATGTAAAATCATTATGAAAAAAAATAAAACAAATATTTATAATTTTTTTTTTGATATGGAGAATGAAAAAGATGTTTTAGATAAATCTAATGAAATTAATGATAAATTCAAAAAAATTGATATTTTAGTCAACAACGCAGGTTCTAATTTAACTAGTCTCGTTCAAATGACTAAAGTGACTGATTTACATAGAATATTTCAAATTAATTATTTTTCGATATTTTTATTTACTCAAATAATACTTAAAAATATGATGCGAAATAAGTCAGGAAATATAATTAATATTTCATCTTCAGCAGCGTATGATGCTCCTATTGGTAGATCAGTTTACTCAGCTTCAAAATCAGCCCTGGAAAAATTTTCAAAAACTTTATCTAAAGAGTGTTCAACTTTTAATATAAGGTCAAATGTAATTGCACCAGGATTAATCGAGACAAATATGATGAAGACATCGACAGACTCAAAAAAATTAGAGGACATAATAAAAAAATTACCATCAAAAAGAGTTGGCAAACCAGAAGAAATTGCAGATTTAGCTTTATTCTTAGTTTCTGACAAATCTAGTTACATTAATGGCCAAATTTTGAGAGTGGATGGAGGTATGATTTAGTGGATATAAATCATATTAAAATATTATCAAAAAATGTAAGAAAAAATATTCTTAAAGCATCATTGGAAGCAGGAAGTGCAAGTGCTCATATTGGAGGAGCACTATCAAGTGTAGAAATATTATCAACTTTATATTCTGAATTTATTTCCTTTCCAGAAAAAAAAAATTGGCATGATAGAGATAGATTTATATTGAGCAAAGGTCATGCATGTTTAGTCTTATATTCAATATTGTTGGAAAAAAAACTGATAACTAAGAAAGAATTTTTATCATTTGAAAAGAATAACTCTATATTACCAGGTCATCCGGTAATGAATAAATTTAAAGGGATTGAATTTTCGAATGGAAGTTTGGGCTTAGGATTATCCCTAGGAATAGGAACTGCTATAGCATTAAAAAAAAAACAAAAATCTAATAAAGTGTATGTTTTAATTGGTGATGGTGAATGTAATGAAGGTTCAGTATGGGAGGCAGCTCTCTTAGCGCCAAATCTTCAGTTAAATAACCTAACATGTATAATTGATAAAAATAATTTTCAACAAACTGGCTCAAATAAAGAAATATTAGATATAGATGATTTGGCATCGAAATGGAAAAGTTTTAATTGGCACGTAGAAGAGGTGAATGGCCACGAGATTAATGAGCTCAATGAGGCTTTTAAAGTAGTAACTGTCAAACCGAAATTAATAGTTGCCAAAACTATAAAGGGAAAGGGATTGGTTTTTGCAGAGAATAATAACGAGTGGCATCACAAAATTTTGACTAAAAAAATTTATGACGAAGCAATAAAACATTTAAATAATGAGTAAAATAACAAAAAAAATAAACTTTTATTCAGGTATCGGAATGAGAGCTAGCTTTGGAATGATAATGTTAGACCTTGTAAAAAAAAATAAGAATCTAATTGTACTTACATCGGATGTTTCAACATCAGCAGGTTTAGATAGATTTAAAAGTCAACATAAAAATAATTATTTAGAGATTGGTATTTCAGAGCAAAATATGATTGGAGTAGCTGCAGGATTATCAAATGATGGATTTCAAGTATTCACTTCAAGTTTTTCACCGTTTCAAACTTTAAGGTGTCTTGAGCAAATTAAAGTAAATTTAGGATATATGAAAATAAAAATTTGCATGGTTGGTTTAGCTAGTGGACTTGTATTAGGAAATTTAGGATATACACATTGTTCTATTGAAGATATAGGAGTTCTAAGATCAATTCCAAATCTAAATATATTAAGTCCTTGTGATGGTTTGGAACTTGAAAAATGCGTGTACTCTTTTAAAAACTCAAATAATTCAACTTATATAAGACTTACAGGAAGCTCACCATTAAAAAAAATATATACCAAAAATTATGAATTTAAAATTGGCGAGCCAGTAAAAGTAAAAGATGGAAAAAAGATTGTCATTTTTTCTTCTGGTGCGATAATAAGTGAAGTTATGGGTGCTGTTGAACTATTGAAATCAAAAAATATTTCACCAACAGTGATAAACGTTCATTCGATTAAACCAATAAATAAAAAAAAGATATTATATTTTTTAAAAAGAAATAAATTTGCCTTAACTATTGAGGAACACAACATCATTGGTGGGCTTGGTTCCGCTATATCAGAAATTGCTGCAGAAACAGGAATTTCCACTAAAATTTTTAAACTTGGAATTGATGATAGATATACAAAAAGTGGTGATTATCAATATTTAAAAAAATTACATGGCATCGATGCAAAATCGATTTCAAATAAAATTAATTCTGTCTTAAAGTAAATTAGCAACTAAAGTTTGAGAATTTATAATATCTCTTTGAGATTTTTTAAAGATTTTGTTTCTACCATGCATAAATCTATGATTATCAATCATAAATATCTGGTTCCTTTTCCAAATGTGAGCATAGGTAATTTTTTCTGATGTGTTTTTAATTTCCTCAAAATATTTCTTTGGAATTGGTCTTTTTTTGTATGTCACTTTATTAATTTGAGCCTCATCTTGAACACTTAATAAATGGTTACAAAAAAATAGTTTCGAATTGAAATAATTTTTTTCAACTGCAAATGTTTTATATTTAAATGTCATAGTATTTTTATTCAAATCTAAAAATTCGTCATAAATTCCTGGATAATTTAAAAACCATTTTTTCTTGGTACCACGATTTTTATTGTTTAAATTAATTTTTACGTCGTATTCAACAGGCTCTTTTTTGAAAAAATCTTTACAGCTAGGACTTAATCTTTCCCATAACTTAGATCCATCACATATTATCGTTTCACCCCCATCATTAATTTTAGGTGGGGTAATACACATAAACCAAATTATTTGAGGTCTAGTCACAGTGAAACTTGACTCACTATGTAATGTTACTCTCTTATTTCCAAGATCTACACTTCTTAAAACTTTATTATCAAATCTTTCTTCCCTTCTTAAGGCATCATTTGCATAGTGTGTTGTAAATTTTTTTGTGAAGTTGAAAAAATCTTTTGGCTTTACCTCAAAGTTATCAAATAATATTAATCCTTTTTCATAAAAAAGTTTATTTACAGTGCTTTTTTTTAATTCATTTAACTTAAGATTGTTTGTTTTTGCTCTTAATAAAGCACCGCCTCCATCTAGTTTTTCTGAAATTTTTTTTATTTGAATATTTCTCATTTTTTATATATAGGCCCTCTATAATGTCTTCGTTAAAAAAATACAAACAAATCTTTGCTAAAGTCTTTTCCTTGAAAGAGGATTATAATTTTAATAATTTAAAGTATCAGGACATTCCCGAGTGGGACTCTATTGGACATATGACTTTGATATCTGAATTGGAAAATGGTTTCAAAATAAGCATTGATACTGACGATATAGTCGATTTCAGCTCTTTTAAAAAAGGTCAAGAAATTTTAGCTAAGTACAAAGTTAAGATTAATTAGGGTTATCTCTATCTCCATCACCTCTCATAACTATCATTTTATTATTATACTTTGGTATCACGCCACATTTTAAATTTATATTTCTTAGAACTAATGGATTTACGTAATCAGGTAAAATTAATTTTTTATATTCTTTTCTATTTTTAAAACCCGTTTTTTTAAGAAGTTTTTTTGATAAACCTAAACTAACTATATCAATAAACTCTGGTTGATACACTTTTAATAAGTATTTTATTAGACCACTTATATAGATAATATTTTTTTTGTGTCCTTGAAAATCAACTATTTTGATTAAAGAATTATTTTTAATATTTATAATTCTTAAAACAATCAAACATTTAATTTTTTTATTATATGATATTTCATAAATTTTATAATTTAGATTTGGATGATTTAGATATCTATTAATTAAAAATTCAAAACTTTTTAAGGGATGATTGATAAAAAGATCTTTATACTTTTTTTTTGAAGTTTTTTGACTAACTAACTTATATTGTCCGATATTTGGTATTTTAAACTTAAAATTATATTTGTTAATGATTAATTTGAACTTTTTATCATTGGGCATAACAAAAAAATGATCCATTTCATGGATATCAAATCCCAATAATTCATTATATTTTACTATGCTAGGATCAAACCACCCACCTGATGTAGAAATAAATTTTGCATTGAGCTTTGTTTTGATTGTTGCGAACATTTTGAATAATATACCAGGAGGTGCGTTATTATTTGTTAAAGATAAAGTCAATGTTAAATGGTTATCAGATAATTTTTTATCGAATTTGTTTTGTGGAATAAAACCTTGAATTCCTACTATCTCTTTATTTTTTTTTACAATCGCAAAATTCAATCTTTTTTTCTGAATGTAAAGCCATTTGAAAAAACTAAAGTTTTTAGATAAAAAATGATTTTTTTTCCAATATTTTTTTATGAAGTTATGGACCTCGTTAGCCTCTTTTGAAGTACCAATATAAAAATTTATTTTTTGATTTATCATTCAAATTAAATTATTAAACTTAGCAATAATAGTTTATGAGCAAAAAATTAAATGTAATTACATATCATTACGTTAGAGACGTTGAAAAATCAAGCTTTCCTGATTTGAAAGCCCAAAATATTAAAACATTTAAAAAACAATTAAATTACTTTAAGAATAAATATAATATTTTGTCTCCTAGAAACTTTCTTGATGTAATTAACGGTCGAATGAATTTAAAAAAAAATTCATGCTTATTAACTTTTGATGATGGATATATTGAGCATTTTAAGACTGTTTTGCCAGAATTGAAAAAGAGAAATATCTCTGCAATTTTTTTTGCTCCCGCTGAAGCTATTATCAAAAGAAAAGTAGCAGACGTAAATAAAATACAATTAATATTGTCAGTGATTAGAGACAAAAAGAAATTATTAATTGAAATTGAAAGTTTTCTTAAAGAGATTAAATTTAAGTTTAATTTTAAAAATTTAGAAAAAAAATTTATTAAAAAGTTTAATAAACGTCATGATGACAAAGAAACAAAAAAAATTAAATTTCTTTTGCAGGTGGCATTACCGTTGAATATAAGAAGAAAAATTTGTAAATTTTTATTTAAAAAATATGTGTCAAAAAATGAAAAAAATATTTCAAAAAAGACTTATATGACATTAAATCATTTAAAAATTTTGAAGCGAAATGGGATGCAAATAGGTGGTCATGGTTATCACCATTTAAGAATGAATCTACTAGATAAAAATGAACAAGAACAGGAAATAAAAAAAACTGTAAGATTTTTAAAAATTCTCAATAAGGATAAGAATGATATGATAATGTGCTATCCGCACGGAGCTTATAATTTATCTACAATAAAATTATTAAAAAAATATAATTTCAAATGTGCGTTTACTTCTAATAAAGGATATACCAATATAAATAAAAAATATTTATTTAAGTTAGATAGATTTGATACAAATGATGTTAAAATAAGATAATGTTTAAGTTCAAAATCCAAAATCAAGCAAAACAAATAAATAAATTTAAAAAAAGATTTTCTCTTGAATTATTGAAGAAAATTAATTTAAGATATAAAACAATTGAACCAAATTTTAATAAATTATATTTTTTATATAGGGTAATTACAGAAAATAAAAGATTAACAGTTTTAGAATTTGGTTCAGGATGGTCTACATTCATTATTAGTTTAGGATTATTTAAAAATTATACCACTCATAACCTACAAACTAAAAAACTTCGAAAATCTGATAATTTTACGTTGTTTTCAATTGACAATAGTAAAAAATATTTATCTTTGACAAAAAAAAAATTCGTAGATGCAGAAAAAAAAATGAATTTGTCTAAAAATTTTAAAAAAATTAGAGTAAACTTGATCTTTTCCTCTGTATCTATGACAATGTATAATGGCAATATAGCAACTAAATACAATAAACTTCCTATTTGTAATCCAGATTTTATTTATTTAGATGGCCCAGACCAATATAATATAAAAGGAAAAATAAATGGATTTAATACTGCACATAAGGAACTTATGCCAATGTCGTGCGATATCTTAATGATTGAAAATTTTTTGATGCCCGGAACAATAATTGTAGTAGATGGAAGAGGTGCAAACGCTGAGTTCTTAAGGAAAAATTTTAAGCGAAAGTGGAAATCTTTTTACTCAAAATATTTTGATCAGCATTTATTTTATTTAGATGAAAAAAGTTTTGGAAAATGGAGCTCAAGATTATTAAAATTTTATAAATCAAAGAAAAAAATTTCTTAAATTTTTTTTTGTATTTATATAATCACCTAAATATTTATTAATTGTTTTTCTTTGACTAGTATTAAAATTTTTTTTTACTATAAAACCTTTAATTAAGTTATTATTTAATGTCTCTTCAAATTTTTTATAGTTTAAAAAAATATTTTCTTTTGGGTATTTGTATAAATAATTTTTAACTATTTTTCTTTCAATTCCAAAAAATGGAACCATTAGTAATTTTTTTGCTAATAAAGTTTCTATAGTAGCAGCAGAATTTAATCCTAATATTATTTGTGATTTTTCAATTAATTCATGTCCAAGTCCATGTTTTATTAAATCAATATTGCTAATTTTCTTGAACTGATTTTCTAAATTTTTTGGAATTTTTTGACCTACCTTACACTTGATAATGAAATTAATGTTAGGAAATTTTTTAGCTAATTTAATTATTATAATGCTCACATTTTTAGATATATTTCGCCAATTTAAATTTTTGTTAATTTTAGCTTTTATTTTTGAATTAATATCCCTATTCTTCGCAACTTTTGGTATCCCTTTAAAGTCCTCTATGTAAAAAAGTAAAATGTTTTTTATTTTTTCACTTGAACTTTTATTTTTATTTTTTTTATATAAAGGTGTAGATCTACAGCAACCAATATTTTTAATAACATTCGATTTTAAGTTAGAATTATTGAGCAAATATTTTTTTGTGTCTAAATTATAAACACCAATTGACTTAAAAGAATTAAGATATTTGTAAAATCTATTTTCAAAGTAAATGCGCTGTTCTATCGGAGACCTGAAACATTCTTTGTACAGTAAATAATTATTTATTCCCATTTTTTTTGCATTTTCTCTAAACACAACATCATCCCAATAGAAAAGGCTAAAACTTAGAAATGATATCTCGTTTAAAAAAAACTTTAACCAATTTATTACTTTGTAAGTGTATTCAAAATAATCTTTATCTAAAATTATAATCGACTTATTTTGTAAATATAAATTTACATTGTTATTATATTTTTTTAAAAAAAAAAATTTATAGATATTTTTAAGATGAATTCTATCTAAAACATAAAAGTCATGTTTTGATGATTGATTTCTAAATGCTTCCTTCAAATCTTGAAAACCTCCTGATCTATAAAAAACAATAATCTTAGAATTATTTTTATTATTACCTTTTTTAATAAATTTTAATTTACTTATAGTGAAAATAATTGATAAAGCGCTCAATATAGGAAAATTTATAATACATCCGATTGTAGACAATTGTAAAAAAAAATTTTTGTATATTTTATAAATTGCTCTCATTTTTTTTTGCAAATATAAAGAATATTTTCACTAGGACCTTTTTTTAAATTATCGAAATATATTTGTAAAATAAGAATGAATTTAGCAATTAAAAAATTTCTTTTTTTTTTAAAATTTCCATATGTAATTTTATTAATGATTTCAAAATTCGTTGAAATCTTTTTTTCAATAGTGTCATTTTCATCAATAATTTTACTTCCAATATTAAATATCAAATAGCCATTGTTCTGTGTACATTTATTCATTTGCAAAATAATTTCATCTAAATCAGATATATTAAAATTTTTATTAAAACCTATCAATTGAATGCATAAAGTTAAGTCATATTTTTTTTTGAATAAAAAATTTTTGATATCACCTAAAAAAAAGTTTTCATTTTTTTTTGCGTCTTTCTTTGTTTTCTCTATACTTTGAGGGTCAATATCTATTCCATCGTAGTGTTTGAAATTTACTATTTTTCTTAAGGATCCATCTCCACATCCCAAATCAATAATATTCAAAAAATTTTTATCTTTTAAGAATTCTTGTATTTTGTAATATAGAAATAGTTTTCTCGGACGAGCTTTATAAAAAATTTTGTTAAACATTTTATCTAGCGTAGGGTTTCAATGTTGGCTCTTTTTCTAAATAATTATAGGGATTTTTTTTAAACAGATTACTTGAAACACTAAAAAAATCTCTCATTTTAAAAGCCCAAATTTTGATACCAGAACTTAGCGTAATTTCTTTGAGTTTGTTTTTTTTTTTTAAAATCTTAAAGTAATGTTCATTTAATTTTTTCTTTTTTTCTATATCAGAATTTTTATATCTTACAGACATATAAAATTTTTTAAGAACTATTTTATTTTTAAATTTTATTTTATGAGCAAATTCTTTTGTATATCTATAAGGAACTCCACAGATAGTTTCTACGTGATGAATTAATGTTACTGCTTTGGATGGGTGAATACCAATATTAACTTGTAACACATCTAAATCTAAAAATTTACTCCAAGCTGAACCATAAGCATAAGAATGATTAGAAACGTGACTCAAAATATTTGCGTTTTTACCATAACCACAAATAGACCAATATGGATGTAAGCTTCTAAATTTAGATTTTTTTCTTATCATTTCAGCAAGCGGACCCATTTTATATGATGGTGTATTTTTTAAATCAAAAACTATTTCTGAATTAATTAAGTTCATCGATGCTGAGGGCGAAAATATAGTGCCATTTTTACCAATAATTTTTTCCATTCCATCAAGAATTAGTTTTATCTTTTTGTTCTTAGAAATTTTGACTCTCCCAATTTCTTTTAAATTTGAAACTAGATAGATATTTTTATTTTTGTTAATATTTATTTTCTTTAAGCAATCTAAGTAATTTTTTTTGAATTCTTTTTCTATTGCACTTTCTTTAATCATATCTATTTATTTTTTTTATAAAATTTTTCAGCCATCAAAAATTGATGTGGGGGTATAAATCTTTTGTTATCTAAAGTAAAACTCTTATTTCTAGATTTTAAATTATTATAAAGATTAATTATTTTTTTTGAGAATTTAAGCTGGAACTCTTTATCATTTGATACTTTCTTTAATTTAAGTGGTAATATTTCATTTGGTCTTTTTAATAAGTTCTTATTATAATTTACTAGCGACATCAAAAACTTTTGTTCAGGAAAATTTTCTTTTATGTGTTTGTAACTTGACCAAAAAAAATTTGAATTATTTAACAATGGATATGGAGTTTGTATGAATATTTTTTCACTTTTCTTTAATATGTTCAAAATCTGAAAAATTTTGTCCCAATATTCAAAATGAAAAGGTTCGGTGAATGGCCAAATATTAGCATCATAACAATAATCAAAATGTCCATAATGAACACCTTGAATTAAATTGCTTTGGTCTTGAGTTAATATAGAACTTAAATTTTCTAAACCTTTTACAGTTTCAGATATTATTACTATTTTAGTTTTAAAGCTTTTTAAATCCTCTTTTAATTTTAAAACATCTCTATAGCTTTCAACTTTTGGCAGAAAGACACCAAGATGTGTGTTATCCTTGTTAATATATCTATTTATTGATTGAATATCCATTTCATAATTTTTATCTTTTATAGAATTTATTCTAATATAAAAATCGTTATTTAAATTATTAAGTGTATTTGATAAATACTTAATACCATCTCGACAAATTTGTTTTAGTTTTGAATTGTTTTCTGAATTAAAAAGGTCTTGCGCACTATCTTCCATGTCTAAAATGATATTGATATTATAATGATTTAAATTATTAATGATCTTCTTTAACGGTTTGTATCTTGTTAAAGAAAGATACTGGATTATTTCATTTTTAAACATTATATATTAATTGATATATTATTATTAACTTATCATCAATGAACACTAATCAATCTAAAGAAAAACAACTGTTAAAAAAATTATTTAATGATCTGTGGCCTTTAAATAGAAGTATTACAGGAAATGATGTTAGAAAAAGTCATAGAATAATTTCTAAAATAATTCCACTTAAAACATTTGAGTTTAAATCAGGAAGAAAATTTAATGATTGGATAATACCAAAAGAGTGGAATGTTACAGATGCTTATATAAAAAATCCATTAAATAAAAAGATCTGTAATTTTAAAGAGAATAATTTACATCTTATGGGATACTCAATTCCAATAAATAAAAAGGTCAGTTTTTCGGAATTAAAAAAACATCTTTTTTTTGATACTAAACAAAAAAATGCAATACCTTATAAAACTTCTTACTATAAAAAAAATTGGGGTTTTTGTATAAAATATAAGGATTTTAAAAGACTTAAAAAAGGAAAATATAAAGTAAATATAGAATCAAAATTACACAAAGGTTCTTTAACAATTTCTGAGAGCTACATCAGAGGTATTTCAAAAAAAGAAATTTTAATACATTGTTATACTTGCCATCCATCCATGGCTAATAATGAGCTTTCAGGTCCTCTTTTAGCTACTTTGTTAACAAACAATTTGATAAAAAAAAAAAATTATTTTTCCTATAGAGTAATTTTCGCGCCAGAAACGATAGGGTCTAATATTATTTTGAATAAATATGAGAAACATTTTAAAAAAAATTTGATAGGAGGTTTTGTTTGCACCTGTGTAGGAATAGATAATAAAATTCATTTTAAAATGACAAAACAACAAAATACTATTATTGATCAGACTGTTAAAAATTATTTAAAAAAAAATAAAATCAAATCAAAAATAATACCTTTCAATCCATCAGGGAGTGACGAAAGACAATACTGTTCAATCGGATATAATTTACCTATCGCCTCAATAATGACAACACCTTATGGCAAATATAAAGAATATCACACTTCATTAGATAATGAAAAAATTATAAGTTTTTCTAAATTGATAAAAATAAAAAATATCTTAATAGGAATCTTTAAAGATCTAGAAAAATGTTATTTGCAAAATTTAGTAAAACCATCAAATAAAATTGATTCTAAAAAAGTTAATAAAAAAGGGATTTATCCAATTATTTTGATAAAAAAAGGTGAACCACAATTATCAAGACATAATATCCACTACAAAACTAAAGATCATAAATTTGCAGATAATTTAACAAGGTCAATTAAATGGTTAATACATTATTCTGATGGAAATAAAACATTAAAAGAAATATCAGTTATTTCCAAAATACATTTAAAAGAATTAAATAAAGCTATATTGGTATTAAAGAAAGCAAAATTACTCAGATTAAAAAAAATTTAATGATTGCAATAATTCAAGCGAGAAATTCTTCAAAAAGACTCCCAAATAAATGTATGTTTTTTTATAAAAAAAAATATGTTTTAGAGAGAGTAATTAATTGTATAAAAAAATCTAAAAAAATTAAAAGAATAATAGTAGCGACAAGTAAAAGAAAAGAAGACAATTCAATTGAAAGGTTTTGTAAAAAAAAAAATATAAAAGTTTATAGAGGTTCTCTCAATAATGTTTTAAGCAGATTTTATGATATTTTAAAAACTAATAAATGTAATTATTTTCTTAGAGTCTGTGCAGATAGCCCTTTTTTAGATTTTAAATTAATAGATAAATTATATTCTAAGATAAAAAAAAATAGGGCAGATATCTTTACAAACATTTTTCCTAAAACATTTCCATCTGGTCAATCGGTTGAGATAATCAAAACAAATACTTTTTTAAAAACATATAGAAGAATTAAATCTTTATCTGATAAAGAACATGTAACGAGATTTTTTTATAAAAATTCTAAAAACTTTAGAATTTTAAACTATTCTGATCAAAAAGATTATAGTAATTTCTCTTTATCTTTAGATCATAAAATTGACTTAATTAAATATAAAAAAATTATAAATTTTACTAAAGATAGATATTTTGAATGGAAAAAAATACTTCAATTAATTTAAATAGAAAAAGTATAATTGATGTTGCAGTCATTGGTTTAGGTGTTGGTAAATATCATGTTGAAAATTTAATTAAAATTAAAAGTATAAATAAAATTTACATTTACGATACAAATAAAGAAAAATACAAATTCTTCTCAAACAAAAAAATTATTAAGGTAAAAAAATATGAAGATATCTTAGTTAATGAAAAGATTTCACTAGTTTGCGTAGCTTCATATGATCATTTTCACTATAAGCAAATAATAGATTGTTTAAAATATAAAAAAGATGTTTTTGCTGAGAAACCAATATGTCTGAGTTTAAAAGAGTTTACCCATATTAAAGAAGTTGCAAAAAAAAAGAAAAAAAAAGTATCATGTAATTTTGTTCTTCGATCACAAAGAGAATTTAAAAATTTGAAAAAATTAATAGCAGGAGGTGTATTTGGAAATATTTATTATATGGAAGCAGATTATAATTATGGAAGATTAAAAAAATTAACTCATGGATGGAGATCTAAAGTTCCAAATTATTCTGTGACATTAGGAGGGGGAATACACATGTTAGATCTTGTTTTGTGGATAACAAAATTTAAGCCCAAAGATGTAAAATCTTTTTCAAACGATATTTCAACAAAAAATTCAGATTTTAGATATAAAGATTTCGCCACAACTTTGATAAAATTTTCAAATAAATCAATTTTAAAACTTACATCTAATTTTGGTTGTGTTTATCCACACAGTCATTTTTTAAGAATTTATGGAACAAAATGTTCTTATTTCTATGATGGCTTAAGTCAGAAATTTATTTATAAAAGAAATCTTAAAAATATTAAAAAAAATGTTGTTAATAAAAACATTAATAAAAAAGAAATTCTTAAAAATTTTATTAAACATCTTGTTGAAAAGAAAAAATCTAAAAATGAATATATTAATATAAATGAAATTGAAAAAACTATGAAATTAGGTTTTATGGTAGATAAATCTATAAAAATTTAAAAATGAAAATACCTTTTGGAAAACCAATACTTTCAGATCGAGATTTTAAAGATGTTGTAAAAGTTCTAAAATCAGGAGTTTTGGTTCATGGAAAAAAAAATAATGAATTCGAAAACTTATTTAGATCTTATACAAATTCAAAGCATGCGATAAGTGTTTCATCTTGTACCGCAGGTTTGTTTTTGTTGTACTATGTTTTGGGTATAAAAAAAAATGACGAAATTATAGTTTCATCCCAAACTCACGCTGCCACTGCCTTATCTTTTTGCGCTTTAGGGGCAAAACCAGTTTTTGTAGACTCAGAAAAAAAGTCAGGAAATATAGATGTTTCTAAAATTGAAAAACTTATAACAAAAAAAACAAAAGCAATTTCAATTGTTCATTATTTAGGTTTTGCTGCAGAAATTGAAAAAATATCAAAAATTGCAAAAAAACATAATCTGTTCTTAATAGAGGATTGTGCTTTAGCATTAGGTACTACTGTAAATAAAAGGCACGTGGGTCTATTTGGTGATGCAGGCGTTTTTTCTTTCTACCCAATAAAACATATAACAACAGCTGAGGGAGGAATGATAATTACAAAAAATTCGAATTTAGCGAAAAAACTTATACTTGCTAAAAGCCTAGGTGTTAACAAACAATTTGCAGATAGAAAAATCCCAGGAATTTATGATGTAGTTTACCCAGGCCTAAATTTAAGAATGAATGAAATAAGCTCTGTTTTGGGTTTAAATCAATTAAAAAAATTCGATAGTTTTAAAAAAATTAGAGAAAAAAATTATAAAAAATATTTAAAGATTTTTAGTAAAAAAAAGGAATTTGAAACTGTAAAAAATTTCAAAAAAAATGAAGATTGGTCTTATTACGCATTTCCATTAATATTAAATAAAAGTCATAAAACAGAAAGAAACAAGCTAGTAAACTATCTCAAAAAAAAAAATATTGGAACAAGTGTATATTATCCACATCCGCTTCCACGTTTATCCTATTTTAAAAAAAAATATAAAATTAATTTGGGTAACTTTTTAAATGCTAAAAAGTTTAGTGATCAAACAATAATGTTGCCGATAGGTCCACACATAAATGAGAAGAAAATTTTTCTTATTACAAAAGAAATTTTCTCCTTTATAAGAGAGAACAAATGAGAAAAAAAATATTAATTATTGGTGGTGCTGGATTTATTGGTCATAATTTAGCAATTTTTTTAAAAAAAAAAAAATTAGATGTTACGATTGTTGATGGGCTAAATATTAACAACTTGGAATATCTCAAAAAGAGATATAATGAGTTTCCCAATCCATCCTTAACAAAAAAAATATTATTAAATAGATTAAAATTATTAAAGAAAAGTAAAATTAAGTTTTTTAAAATCGATGCAAGAAACTATAAGTCATTAAGTAAAATAATTAATAAATCTAAAGCTGAAATAATAATTCATCTTGCTGCAGTTTCACACGCTAATAAATCTAATAAGGATCCCTTCAATACATTTGATCATAGTTTTAGGACTTTAGAAAATAGTTTAGATAATGCAAGAAGTGAAAAAAATAATGTTAAAAAATTTATTTTTTTATCTTCTAGTATGGTCTATGGAAATTTTTTGACTTCATCAGTTAACGAAAATACAAGATGTTATCCAATAGGAATTTATGGTTCACTTAAATATGCAGCTGAAAAATTAATCATAGCTTACAACCAAGTTTTTAATTTACCATTTGTCATAATAAGACCCTCCGCACTTTATGGTGAAAGATGTATAAGTAGAAGAGTTGGTCAAATTTTTATTGAAAATGCTTTGACATCAAAACCGATAGAGATTAATGGAGATGGTAATGAAAAATTAGATTTTACTTATATAGATGATTTATTACAGGGTATATATAAATCAATAATTAGTAAAAAAGCTGATAATCAAATTTTTAATTTAACTTTTGGTAGTGGTAGGAAGATTAATGACTTAATTAAGATATTAAAAAAGAATTTTAAAAACGTAAAAGTTAAATATAAAAAAAGAGATAAATTAACACCCTATAGAGGAACTTTATCGACTAGAAAAGCAAAGAGATTGTTAAAATACGATTCTAAATGGTCTATAGAAAAAGGTTATCAAAAATATATAAATTGGTACAAAGATTTTTATATTAATTCAAAGTGAAAAAATATCTTCTAAAAGATAACTTTCTAACCACATGTTTTGGAAACAATGTTTACAAGTTAAAAAATAAACTTATAAATCAAAATCTACTAAAAAAGTTAAAAAGTCCATTTTTCATATATTTTAAAACCCCCAAAAAAAATAAATTATTGATTAAAAATGGATTTAAACTCATCGATCAATTGATTACTTTTAAAGGAAAAACAAAAAAAACTTTAATTACCAATAAAGTAAGTTTTCGATTAGCAAAAAAATATGATTTAAAAAAAATTCAACTAATATCTAAAAAAAACATGAAATTAGATAGATTTTATTTTGATAAGGAGATTGATGATAAAATAGCAAAAAAAATTAAGATAAAATGGCTAGATAATTATTTTAAAAAAAAAAGAGGCACCCATCTATTCATTTGCTTAAAAAAGAACATAATTATTGGTTTTTGTCTCATAATTTATGAAATGAGAAAAAAACAAGTAATAATAGATTTAATAAGTATAGATAAAAAATTTCAATCTAAGGGTGTTGGTCAGCAAATGTTTTCTTATATTAAGCAATATTTCCAAAATGAAAATTTAATATTTGTGGTAGGAAGTTATAAAAAAAATATAAAAGCAATTAACTTTTATAGCAAAATAGGGCTTAAAAAATTAAAAATAGAAAATATTTATCACTATCAAAAAAAATAAAATGAAAAATATTAAAAATTTTATAATCAAATTAATCCTGATTATAAAAGGAGTTTCAGTAGGAAAAAATTGTGAATTTTTATCTGTACCTTACTTTGAAAATATGAATAGTAAAAACTTGATAATTGGAAACAATGTTAGAATTGGTAAAGATGTTGAATTTTTATTTAGAGGTAATGGAAAAATCATTATTGGAGATTTTGTAAAGATTGATACTTCAGTTCGAATGTTATCTGCAAATGAGGCATCACTTATTGTAGATGAAAATACAAAAATTGGAAAAGGGACCATAATAAATGCGGGAGCAAATGTTAAAATTGGAAAAAATTGTTTGATTTCAGGTAATAACTATATCCAAACATCCAGCCATAAATTTAGTAAAGATCAATTTATTAGTCATCAAGGCTATGATCATGGAGAAATAAACATAAATGATGATTGTTGGATAGGAGCGAATTCAGTAATTTTACATTCTGTAATTATATCGAAAGGGAGTGTTGTTGGTGCAATGTCGCTAGTTAAAGAAAACACCAAACCCAACTCTGTTAACTTTGGTATTCCATCAAAATTTCATAAATTCAGAGAATAGCTTGTCTTTAAATAAAAAAAATATTGTTATACTAGTTGAGCATAAAATTAGAGAATTGAACTCTAATATTTTTTTAGCCACAAAATTAGTAAAAAAAGGTTTCAGAGTTTATATCGGAAACTGGTTAAGTGTTGATAGGATATTAAAACATTTTGATAAAGGATTTGGAATAATTCTTAAGGGAGGTATTGATAATGAAATGTTAGAGAAAGTAAAAAAAAAATGTAATGCTCATATTGTTATAGATCAAGAGGCAGGACCGACTAAATTTGTTTCAGGTGGTATAAGAAGTAGAATAAATTTTTTAAACTCTAATAATATTGATAAATATTACGCACTTAATGATACTAGATTTAGACAAGCTCAAAAAGAGATAAAATTTAAAAAAAAAAACGTTTTAAACAATTTTGGTTGGCCAAGAGTAGATTTATGGAAAGATAATAATCAACATATTTATCAATCAGAAATAAAAGATTTGAAAAATGAATATGGAAAATATGCTTTATATGTTTCAAACTTAAGACACACTTATATCAAATATAATGTTGGATTTAATAACTTTTTATCGTCTAATCTCGAAATTTATAATCAGTTTAATTTTAGCAAAAATCAAATAAAAATAAAATTTTCAACTTTAAAAAAAGATTCAATTGAAAAAAGAAATTCATTTTTTTCAGTAATTAATTTTTTAAATTTTATTTCTAATGCAAATATAAAAGTACTAGTAAGACCTCACTTTAATGATGATATTGAAGGTTGGAAATTTTTTACGGAAAAAACTGAAAATATACACATTCTAGATTTTAAAAATGATTTGCACCCCTTAATAGCTGGATGTGATTTATTTCTCCACAGTGGGGATGCTTCAGCATATCAAGCTTATTTAACAAATAAAAAGATAGGACTTATCGGTATCGAAAAAAAAAATTTAAAAAGAATTAACAAACATCTTTCAAATATGTCTCAAAAGATATACAATTTAAAGGATATAGGTCATTTTTTAATTTCTCAAAAAATCATTAAAAATAAGGAATTTTCAAAAAAAATTAAGAAACATCTAAATTACGATGAAAAATTTGATGCTAGTGAGAAAATTTGCCAGGACATTTCTGAACTAAATATTGAAAAACAATCTTCAATAAATTTTCATTTTTTAACCAAAATAATTTTTTTAATCAAAGATTATTTTTATTTTTTTAAAAGTTTTTTTCATAGAAAAAGAATTATTAAAAATCCAGGTGGTATTAAGTTAAGTGAAATTTCATCTTTTATAAAAAAAATTGAAAAAAAAAAAAATAGAAATGTTAAAACGAGAAGAGTAATTAGTAATTTAATTGAAATAGATATTTAAAGTTTTTTTGAAAATTTTCCATTTTTAAGCAATAAAATTTTATTACAAAAATCCAAATTTGATTTTTTGTGTGAAATGATAATCATTGTTTGATTAGAAAAGTTATTTTTTAACAATTGCATTATATGTTTTTCGGTTTTATCATCTAAAGAACTCGTGGGTTCATCGAGAATTAATATATCCGGTTTTGATAGTAAAGATCTAGCAAGGCCAATTCTTTGCTTTTCTCCTCCCGAAATTTTAAGTGATTTTTCACCAATTTTTTTATTTGTACGATTGTTAAGTTTTTTATGTAATTCTTTTAATTCACATTTTTTTATCAATTCTTTTACAAGTATAAAATTAATTTTATTAGAATCCCTTCCAAAAAAAATATTATTTATAAGAGTATCGTCGATTAAATTTATACTTTGACCAAGATATCCTAATTTTTCCCCCCAATTAATTTTATCTACTGATTTGCCATCAATTAACACTGATCCTCTTGTTGGTTTTAATAGTCCAAGAAAAATGTCTAAAAATGTACTCTTTCCAACTCCACTCTTACCGATTATACCGATCTTATCCCCTTTATTTATCTCAAAATTTAAATTTTTAATTATTTTATTTTTATTATCATATGAAAAATCTAAATTTTTAAATTCTATTTTTTTATTGAAGCTACTAATGAAATTTTTTTTAATTTTTAGATAATCTTTATTTATATAATCTTTATAAAAACTTGAGAAAGATGGCACAGCTGATTTGTATTTATTAAATGATGAAACAATTTTAACAACACAAGGTAATATTTTAACTAATGCTGCTATATAAAGGCCTAATATTGCAATAATATTTTGTTTGTCGATCCCTGTTATAACAAGATAGTAAGTAATGATTGTTAAGACCATTATACCTATAAACTCAAAAATTATTTTTGGGTAAATAGATATCATACTTAATTGTTTATCTATATTTGCATATGTTCTATTTTTTTTATCAAAAGAATTAGAAAAAAATTTCTTTTTGTCATAAATAAAAATTTCTTTAATCATCGAAAAAATCTCAATTAAAGATTTTGTTGTTACTCCAGAAAATTCTAACCTTAATGTTCCTAATTTATTAATCTTGATTTTGTATACTTTTAAAAAAATATATCCAAAAACCAAAAATACTATTAGTAAAATTATTGAAATTTTTGGTTGCACAATCATAAGTAATAAATAAATACCTATAAATAATATTAGTTCAGTTAAAATTTCTAAGTATGAATTAAGTATTTTATTTTTGAATTGACTTACTTCTCCAGAAATTTTCCTTATTAAAAACGAGGAGTTATTTTTTAAATGAAATTCCCACTTTTTCATAAAATAAGATGAAAGTAAATTTGATTGAAGTCTTGTGGTAACATCAGTCATTACATTTATTTTTAATTTATTAAAATAAATTTGAAAAATTGCTTTAAATAAAAAAAGGGATATAAGAAATAAAAGAAAAAATTTGATTGTATTAGTTTCACTAAAGCTCCCCATAAAAAAAATAACCAAATCGTTTACAAATTTATAATTTGATAGAAGCTCAAAATCATAAACAGCTGTTATTAACGGCAAGACTGCTCCAACACCTATTGTTTCGATTGCAGAATTTACGAAAGATAATATAAAAATGATGAGTAATTTTACTTTTTCATTATTATTTAATATTTCTATGGTTTTTTTAAAATTTTTTATATACATCAATAAATAATATTATTAGTGAATATTTATACTTATTAAAATAAATATTCAATTTTGCTAGATAATTTGTATTCAAAATGAATAGAAATCTTAAAATTAACTACATTGCTGAATGTGATCTTAATGCAAAGTCAGCTTATGTAGTTCATGTAATCAAGATGATAGATAGTCTATCTAAATTGAGCAAAAATGTATGCCTTTATGTCCCAAACTCAAAAAACACTCTTTTAGATTTAAGGTATCATTATGCAGTGAAATTAAGAAAATGTAAAATTTTTTCAATCATAAATAGACCTATTTCTTCCTTCTTTCTTAGAATCATATTTTGTTTATTTTCTTCATTTAAAGTTAAAAAAAATTCTTTGATAATCACAAGAAGTTTTTGGTCAAGTATATTCTTAACTATTTTAAGAAAAAAACATTATCTTGAAATACATAATGAAGTGCAAGGATTGACAAGATTTTTTTTAATTAACTTAGGTTTTATATATTCCAAAAAAATAATAAAAATAATTTTCATTTCTAAAGCGCTGTCTAAAATATATAAATTAAATAAAGAAATATTACTACTTCATGATGCAGTAGATATAGAACATTTCAAGTTTAAACCAAAAAATTACAAAAAGATAATTAACGTTGGATATATAGGAAGTTTTTATAGCGGAAGAGGTATTGAAAAAATTTTAACAATGTCATCTAAACTCAAAAAATATCAATTTAAATTATACGGAGCTGACAAAAATTTTAATAGAAAACAATCTTTAAATAATAATGTTGAAATTTATGATAAAATACCTCATCGATTAGTACCTAAAATTATATCAAGGCTAGATGTATTATTGATGCCTTTTGAAAAAAAAATATCAATTAATGCAAAAAATATTAACACTTCAAAATATATGTCCCCAATGAAGATGTTCGAATATCTTTCATCTGGTAGAGTTATTTTGTCTAGCAACATACGAGTTCTTAAAGAAGTACTAATATCTAATTTTAATTGTATTATTGTTAAAGATAATAAAATTGAAACATGGGTTAAAGAACTGAATTTATTGAAAAATAATATAAAATTAATGAATAAAATTTCAAAAAACGCAATTAATACGTCTAGAAAATATACTTGGTATTTAAGATCAAAAACCATTGTAGACGATTTTATAATTTATAATTTTAATGATAAAAATTGGAATTCTTAGATCAAAATACGAAAACCATAATTTATCTCTTTATTATGGTTATTGGAAATTTTTTTATAAATTCAAAAGTAGTCTATTAAAGAAAAAAATTGTCGTTAAGTTTTTTAAAAAAGTGGATCTTAATTTTCTCGATAATGATTACATTATTCTAAATTCTAGATATTTTGAAAATTCAAAGAATCTTGCTGAAGATATAAAATTTATTAGTGAAAAGAACAAAAATATTATTTGGTGGGACATGAGAGATAGTGCAGGAACAACTCAATTTGAAATAATGCCGTATGTGAAAAAGTATGTGAAAAAACAAATCTATAAAGACATGAATATATATTGTAATACACTTTATGGAGGCAGATATTACTCAGACTATTATCATAGAAACTTCTCAATAAATGATAAAGAGAAATATAGCTCTGTCAATCTTAAAAAAGAATATTTTGACAAGATAGTTTTAGCTTGGAATATAGGCGTAAGTGATATTTTTGAATATACTAATCTGTTTTCATATTTAAATAAATTTAAAGTAACTTTTTTATCAAATTATTTAGATTATGAAAATTTCAAATTTAATGAGAAGCTAAAGTTTAAAACACAAAATTTTAAGAAAATTGATATACTCTCTAAGATGAATTTAAATATTTCAAGAAGATCTGTTGGATTTCAGAGAGTTTTATTAAATAAATTTTTAAATGAAAAAAAATATTCAAATTGTATTTTTGGAAAAAGAATATCTAAAGTTGATTATTTTAGAAAATTAAACGAAACAAAAGTTGTTATAAATGCTTATGGATGGGGTGAAGTTTGTTATAGGGAATTTGAGGCCATAAGAAGTGGAGCAGCTTTTCTAACTCCAGACATGGAAAAAATTTTGACATGGCCAAATATTTATCAAAAAGATAAAACATATACGCCGTATCTCTTTGATTTTTCAGACTTAGAGGAGAAAATTGAATTTTTGATTAAAAATAATCAACATAGAAGTTTTTTAATCAAAAATTCTCAAGAAGAATTAAAAAAAGTTGAAAGTTATGAAGGTGAGGAATATTTTTTAAATGTAATAAGTAGAATCTTAAAATAACTACTAAAATGAATAATCATTTAAATGCCAAAAATTAATTTGATAATATTTCATCCATTTAGTTTTCTTGGAGGAGCTGACAGATCAATTGCGAGGTTAATAAATGGCTTAAGTTCTAAAAAATATAGATTTTTTTTTATAAGTCTTAATAAGCCATTAATAAAAAAATTAATTAATCAAAAAGTCAAATTTATTACAATTAACTCAAAAAAAACTATATTTTCCATTTTTAAATTAAGGAAGATTTTAAAAAATTTTAATACTTCACATTCAAAAAATTTTTTTTTGTCTAACCAGCATTTTGCAAATATTGTATCGATTTTATCTTCATTAAATTTAAAAAGAATAAAAATTATTTTAATTGAACGCAATCATATCAGTGAACTAGATTATGGGGAAAATCTATTTGTTTTATTTAAAAATAAGTTAATTTTAATTTTGATGTCGATGCTTTATAAGTTTGCAGATTATATTGTTACAAATAGTTTCGAATCCTCATATGATCTTTCAAGACATATTAAAAAAAAGGTTATAACGATACAAAATGCATCTAATGAAAAAAAGATATTAAAAAAACTCAAAATTAAAAAGATTAAAAAAATTAAAAAGAAATTTATTATTTTGAATGTAGGGTTTTTTGAAAATCAAAAGAATCAAATTACCTTATTGAAGTCTTTAAAGTATTTGAAAAAAAAGATACCAAATATCTTACTTATTTTGATTGGGAATGGCTCATTAAAAAAAGAACTAAAGTTATTTGTTAAGAATAACAATCTTCAAAAAAATGTAAAAATTTTTGACAATGTTCATAATCCAGAAAATTTTTATAAAATTGCTGATTTATTTGTTTTGTCGTCAATTTATGAGGGCTTTCCAAATGTTCTTGTTGAAGCTTTAAGTTCAAAGTGCCCAATTATATCATCCAATTGTAAGTCTGGTCCAAGAGAAATCCTTGCAAATGGAAAATATGGAGATTTCTTTGATATGAAAGATGATATGCAATTATCAAAAAAAATTTTTGCACATTTCACAAATCCAAAAAGACTTAAAAGAAAGATTGTAAATATAAATAATCATTTGTCGAAGTTTGAAACTAAGAGATATATAACTAGTTATGAAAAAATATTTAATAAAAAAAATGCTTGAATTTTATGTGTGGTTTTGTTGGAGTAATTAATTTCGATGAAGGTTTAAACTCAAACTTTCCGATTAAACAGGCAACCAATTGTCTTATTGATAGGGGCCCAGACTCAGAAGGCTTTTTTTCAAATGAATTCTGCAGCATGGGATTTAGAAGGCTTTCGATAATAGATTTGTCAAAAAATGCAGATCAACCAATGACGACCTCAGATGGAAGATATGTTTGTGTTTTTAATGGAGAAATTTATAATTTTAAGGAAATTTTTTCTGAGATAAAAGATAAATTTAATTGGAAAAGTAAATCAGATACAGAGGTTTTATTAAATAGTTTCTTATATTGGGGTGATCAATTTATTAATCAACTAGATGGAATGTTCGCTTTTTTAATCTTAGATACAAAATTAAAAAAAATTTTTGCTGGAAGAGATAGAGTGGGAGAAAAACCTTTTTATTATTATTATGATAAAAAAAGAAATAACTTTTTTTTTTCATCTAAAATAAAACCATTGATGATTATGGCTAATGAAAATTTCAGTTATAATGGTTATAATATTGGATTTTTTTTAAACTTCGGACATTTCAAAAATGATGCTTCAATTTTTAATAAAATCTTTAAAATACCCCCTGGAAACATCTTAAAGCTAGAAGATAAAACTATTTTATTGAAAGAATATTTTTCAATCCATGGTGAATTTGGAAATAAACATGTTTGTTCATTTCAAAAATTTGATTTTCTCCTCAAAGGGAGTATTCAAAAAAGACTTATATCTGATAAACCTGTTGGAATATTTTTATCCGGCGGAATAGATAGTTCCTTAATTTCTTTAATTGCAGCAAAGGTTTTAAAAAATGATATCAAAACTTTTACGGTTGGATTTGAGGAAAAAAAATACAATGAAAGTATAATTGCTAGAAAATTTGCAAATGATATAGGATCTGAGCACCACGAAATAATAATAAATGAAAAAGTTTTGATGAAAAATATTCCAGACTTTTTCAGTAAAATTGATGAACCAATATTTGATCCCTCTACTATACCTTTGTTGATATTATCAAGATTTGCAAAAAAAAATATTGATGTTTGTCTTTCTGGTGATGGTGCTGATGAGTTATTTGGAGGATATCAATATTATTCAATTATGAGAAACTTCTCTTTATTTATAAAATTACCTAAGCAAATTAAAAGTTTAATAATATCATCTTTGTCGAGTTTTAAAAATCACAAACTTATTTTACTCAGTGAGTATTTGAAGACTGATGATTTTTTAAAGTCTTATCTTTTTTTGCGAACTGTTAAGAAAGACTCTGAGGATGTATATGATCTTAATAATTCATTTGACTCAGATTTTTTGAGTCCAATTGATAAATTTAGAGAAACTGATTTAAATGATATTATGAAAAAAGACATTAAAAATATACTTGCAGAGAATTATTTAAGAAAAACTGATTATGCAACTATGTCAAATTCTTTAGAATCCAGAGCTCCTTTTTTGAGTAAAGACATCCTACAATTCTCACAAAATCTTCATTTTAAAAATAAGGTGAGTTTTATAGAAAAAAAAATTTTTTTAAGGAAATATGCAAAAAATTTATTACCTAAATATATAATTAATAAAAAAAAACAGGGGTTCGAAATACCAATAAAAGAATGGATAAGAAGTGGTCTAAATAAATGGTGTTATGATAGAATTTTTGACAGAGAAAGTTACAAAGATTTACCTATTAATCAAAATTTAGTTCAAAAGATTTTCAATATTCATAATTCAGGAAAAAGAGATTTTCATCCGTATTTATGGACAATAATTTGCTTATTAGAATATAATCGAAATTTTAAATCAGGATTATAATTTTTTAAAAGTATTAATAAAAAACAAAAGTAATATTTGTAGGTAAATTTTTAATTTTACATTTGTAGGTATTGTCTTTTTATAAACTTTTAATAATGAAAGTTTTGATTTAATTAGATTTTTTTTTTGTGATAGGCTGTTTGAACCCTGTTTATAAATTATGAAGTTGTCTCTTTGTACAAAGATTTCATTATTAATTTTATTTATTATTACGTCTATAATTAAACCTTTATCTTCACATACATATAAGTTTTTATTATAACCACCAATTTTAAAAAATGTTTTTTTTTCAATTACTAAATTTGAACCCGTTATTCCTGGGTTATATAAAAAGAGTTTATTAAGAATTAATTTTGAATATGAATTTTTAAATAGTTCGAGTTTTCCCTTGCGTCTAATTTTGATTTTAGAGAGAAAAATTTTTTTTTTAGTTAACTGAATTTTTTTAAACGTTTTTGATAAATAGTCTTTTGGCCATTTATCATCATCATCTAAAAAGGCTAAAAATTTTCCTTTAGATATTTTGGCCCCAATATTTCTTGAGATTGATACTCCAGAATTCTTTTTTAATTTTACATATCTTATTTTTTTTTTATTAATTTTTGAGTCTAATTTCGAGCAATCATCAACTACTATTATTTCAAAATTTTTAAAATTTTGATTTAATACAGAATTTATTGATTTTGATAAAGTTTTTGGTCTGTTATAGGTTGGAATTATTACAGAAAAAAAATTTTTTTTATTTTTCATAATTATTTATAGAATACAAAATATTGTATTTTTTATTAGACATAACATTTTTTGTTATGTACTAGCTTAATTTATAAAAAATGATTAAAAAAAACAAACTAGATAATAAGATAATTCCTTGTATTATTGGCTTAGGTTATGTTGGATTGCCTCTGCTAGTTAATTTATCAAAAAAATTTAAAATAATTGGGTTTGACACTAACAAAAAAAGAGTAAATAGCTTAAGGAATGGTATTGATTTAAATAATGAGTTTTCAAAAAACGAAATACCTTTAAAAAAAAATTGCCTGTTAACTTTTGATCCGAAGGATTTATCAAAATCTAATTTTTATATAATTACAGTTCCTACGCCAATACAATCTAATTATAAACCTGATTTGAGCTATGTAATAAATGCCTGTAAAATAATCTCTAAATTTATAAAGAATGGAGATATTATATTTTTAGAGTCAACTGTTTATCCCGGTGTAACCAATGACATTTGTAAAAATATTTTATCAAAAACAAAAAAGAGTTTTTACATAGGCTACAGTCCTGAAAGAGTAAATCCAGGTGATAAAAATCATACAATTAGCAAAATAAACAAAATTGTTTCAATAGAAACGACTAATCGCAGAATAATCAATAAAGTAAAAAAAGTTTATAGTCATGTGTGTAAAAAAATTTTTTTTTCTAAAAATATTAGAGAAGCTGAAACTGCAAAAGTAATAGAAAATATTCAAAGAGATCTAAATATAGGATTATTTAATGAAATTTACAAAGTTTGTGAAAAATTAAATATCAATTTTAATGAAGTGATTAGATTAGCATCTTCAAAATGGAACTTTATAAAGTATGATAAGGGACTAGTTGGTGGCCACTGTTTACCTGTGGATCCATACTATATTTCTTATTTAGCAAAAAAAAAAAATGTAAATATGTCAATTGTCTTGGCGGGAAGAAAGGTCAATAATGGTATGAAAAACTATTTTTTAAATAAAATTAAAAAAAATCTTAACAAACTAAATTTAAAAAATAAAAAAATTTGCATATGTGGAGTTACATATAAACCTAATGTATCGGATATGAGGAATTCACTAGCAGTTGAAATTTCTAAAAAAATTTCAGAGAGTTATTCTAATTGTTATACGTTCGATCCTCTATTACAGATGAGTGATATAAAAAAATTAGGATTGAGACCAATAAATAACTTAAATAATTCAGATATTTTGATAATTTTAACGAGACACAATAAGGTCATTAATTTACTATCTAAATGTAAAAATAAAATTATTCTAGATTATTTTAAATGAACTTTTATCAGAAATGCATAATTATTTTTTTACTTTCTTTGACTGTAATTTTTTTTTCTATAAACATTTTTTTTTCAAATTTAAAAAACAATGTTTCCTCAATTTTAAATTCGGATCAATTCAATTATTATTTGGAAATCAAAATTAATGATATCTTAGAAAATCTTGCAGAGGGAGAACTATCAAAAGAAAAAGAGGAATATTATAAAGATTTAATAAAAAAAATAAGAGATAAATATCAAAATGTTTTTTAATAATTTTTTTTTTAAAAAAAAAAATTTATTTTTATTCATTGCTTTATTTTTGACTTTTTCCTCATTTTATTTAACAATTAATCAATCTATCTATACTTTTGATACATTGCATTGGGGCTTTATTAACCAAAGTGCCATGGATTACGTTGCAAATAAAACTCTCTATAAAGATATTTTTATTCAATACGGCCCCCTAAGTGTTTTGATAAATTCTTACATTTTAAAATTGAGTGGAAATATTTTCCTATCTATTATGGTTGCGACATCTTTTTTTTATGCCACAAGTTTTTTATTAATTTTTCTTATCTGCAAAAAATTAATTGACGATTACAATGCCTTAATAATATTATTATGTTTATTTTTAATTCATCCATTAGCGGTTTACCCATGGTATTTATATTTGGGATTTTTCTTAATTTGTTTAGGAATATTTTTTATTCTAATTGACAGTAAATTGTCTATCTTTATAAGTGGAATACTCTTTGGATTACTTTGTCTTAATCATGAGAACTATTTTTATATTTTAGTTTCAATTTTTTTAATAAATCTGATTATAAATTTTCGAATAATTTTAAGTAAACGAAAAATTTTTCAACATTCATTCATTTTTCACATTGGATTTTTAGTTCCATTAATTTTATTTTATATATATTTGAACTATTATGATTTGACAAATCTTTGGTTAAATAATCTTAAATTGAATAAAACTTACTTAGATTCCAGAGATATAAGTTTATTAAGCTTATCAATCGATTCTTTTTCCTTCTTATTAAAAACGTCAATAACTGATTTTTTTGAAAAGCCATACTATTTTATTTTTGTATTAATAATTTTATCGAATTTAGTTTTTTTAATATTTTTTATTTTAAAAAAAAATAATAATCTTATTATATTTAATCTTACCCTCTTATCTTGTGGATTATATTTCAATACAATACATGCACCTACAAATATATTTAGATATTCGACAGGATTTGTCTTAGGATTAATTACCCTATTTTTTCTTATTAATAGTTTGAAAAGTATTTATTTAAAAAAACTTTTTAAGTTAACCATCATATGTCTATCTATACTCTCGATACAATTTTATAAATCTGATACGAATCCCTTTTATCCCTCTTTTCAAAATTATAAATTGAATAAAAATACTAGGGAATATAATTATTTTAAATATACTAAGTGGAGTCCAAAAATATACGATCATTATGAAAATTTATTTGATATTTCAAAAAAAATTAGTTCAAACTGTAAAATTCAGTATTTTGTAAATTTTACACAAGATGGATTTGCATTTTCGGTTTTAAGTAAAAATCTCGAATCTTTTCAATATATTTCTTTATATAAATTTAATTATCAGATTTTAGAATCAATTTACAAATTTTATAATGTTAATTTAATTCTAGAAACTCAAAAAAAAATCATGAATGAAGATGTAATTATATATATAAATAGAAATAATCTAAATATATTTAATGATGAAAGATATGAAAAAATATTTTTACCCTATAATTACTGGCTTAAAAATAAGGTTTTACTAAAACCTAAATCTTGTCGAATTTAGCTTTTTACCAAGAGTCTGCTTGAGTAATCTATTCGATGCAAAAATAAAAAATTCTTGTTATCAAAATACTCATCAACAGCTTTTTTAGCACCTTTCCAATGTCCATAATCATCAATGATTAAAATACCATTTTTCACCAGTCTTGGATAAAGTAATTCCAGCTCTATTTTTGTAGACTCATAAAAATCAGTATCAAGTCTTAATAAAGAAATTTTATCAGGAATATTTTCAGTTTTTTGGAGAGTATTTTCAACCTTTCCTATAATAAATTTAAAATTTTTTTGGAAATCTTTATCAAATTTACTTATATTTTTTTTAACTTCTTCTAGAGAAGAATAGCACCATTTATTGTTATTTCTATTTCTGATTTTCGAAGCAGGTTCATTTTTTAAGTCATAGTCAAAATTTATATTTTCATCAGGCATTCCATCATATGTATCATATGCAAATATATTCTTATCCAAATTATATTTTTTTAAAAAATGATTCATGATTATTAAATTACCACCTTTAAAAACTCCTGCTTCAACAAAATCCCCTTCTAAAGAATTATGAAATACATGTTTAATAGATTGAATTATCGCCCAGTGATTAGCAACTGAGCACATAGAATAATCTTTAATACTTTTAATTAAGTTTTGCTCCTCATCAGAAATCTCAGAAATATAATTCTCTTGTTTTTTATACCAACTTTCTTTTGGGAGTACCTCGTAATTTGATAACTTTAAAAAATTTTTAATTATTTTTTTGAACATAGGATTTTTAATTGTTTACTGTATTTTTATCATTATTTAAATGCTTTAAATTTAAGATAAATAAGGTATGTAATTTAAATGAAAAAAAAAATTGCACTTATAACAGGTGTAACAGGTCAAGATGGATCATATTTAGCAGATTTACTTTTAAATAAAAATTACAAAGTTTATGGTATCAAAAGAAGATCATCTTCATTTAATACAAAAAGAATTGAACACATTTGGAGCGATTATCAATCTAAATCAAATTTTAAGCATGAATATGGAGACTTAACTGACTCAACAAATTTAATAAGATTGATACAAAGAATTAAGCCAGATGAAATTTATAATTTAGGTGCTCAATCACATGTTCATACAAGTTTTGAAACACCTGAGTATACCGCAAACTCTGATGGTTTAGGAGCATTAAGAATTCTCGAGGCTATAAGAATTTTGAATTTTCAAAAAAAAACAAAATTTTATCAAGCGTCTTCTTCTGAAATGTTTGGAAACGCCAAATCTCCACAGAATGAAAAAACGCCCTTTAAGCCTGTGAGCCCTTATGGTACTTCAAAATTATTTGCTTATTGGATTACAAAAAATTATAGAACTGCATATAATATTTTTGCAGCTAATGGAATTTTGTTTAATCATGAGGGCCCACGCCGAGGAGAAACATTTGTTACAAGAAAAATTACAAGATCTATTGCAGAAATTATACTCAATAGAAGAAAATTTTTTTATATTGGAAATTTAGATGCAAAAAGAGATTGGGGAGATGCAAGAGACTATGTAAGAAGCATGTGGCTAATTCTTCAACAAAAAAAACCTGATGATTTTGTTATTTCAACTGGTAATAATAAATCAGTGAGACAATTTATTGAAATAGCTTTCAATTTTGTTGGTATCAAAGTTGCGTGGAGAGGAAAAGGATCAAAAGAGATTGGAGTAGATAATAATACAAAAAAAGTTTTAGTAAAAGTTGACAAAAATTACTTTAGACCAAATGAAATTCATCAATTACTTGGAGACTGTAGTAAAGCTAAAAGAATTTTAGGTTGGAAACCCAAAATAAGTTTTAATGAGATGGTAAGAGAGATGGTCTCCTCGGATATAGAAGAAATTAAAAATTTAAGAAAAAAATCTTAATTTTAAAGTTTCGTAAGAATATTTAATAAGTAAATTTAAAAAATTAGATTTTGAATTTCCTTTATGTCTTAGTCTGTAAATAGTAGGTATTTCTATTATGCTAATATTTTTCTTTTTTAAAAAAAAAATTAGTCGAAAAAAATAATCTCCATATCCATAGAATATCTTTTTTTTAATTACTTTATTTATTGATTTTTTGTTAATGCAAAAGTATCCACCCAAATTATCTTGAACTTGAGTTCTCAAAATTATTCTTAGAAAAATATTAAATATTAAGCTATAAAAGTAATGCTTTTTGTCCACCATAGATCCACCAGAACAAAACCTTGAACCTATAACCATATCTATATTATTTGAAATTTTTAAGAGCTTAGGTATCAAATTAGGATTATGTGTAAAATCAGTGTCCATAACTATAATTTTTTCACCTATAGATTTATTAATTCCAAAAAGTATTGAGAGTCCTAAGCTTTTATTTTTCTTTCTTAAAAAAACTTTTATTTTTTTATTTTTGGAAAATTTCTTTTTACAAATTTGATATGTGTAATCCTCACTATTATCATCAACAACTATAATTTCATAATTTTTGTAACTTTTTAATATAACTAAGATTTTATCAATTAATAAAACTATATTTTTTCTCTCATTATAAGTAGGTAAGACTATTGATAATTTAACCATTAAAAAAACTATTAACTTTATTTATAATAAATTTTTGTTGATGAATTTTTAATTCCTCAAAAATTGGTAAATTTATCACTCTTCGACTTAAAAAATCACTGTTTTTGAGCTTCTTATTCTTTTTAAAATATTTCAAATAATTACTAGAGTAGAAACCGTTTCTAGTTTCAATATTATTTTTTTTTAAAAAATTAATTAAGCTATCACGTTTGTATCTTTTTTCTTTTATATACATTGAAAAAGTCCAATATAGAGGATCTATATTTTTAGAAAAATTTTGAACAGCAATTTTTTTTTTATCTATATTCGATAAATAAAAATGAAAAATTTTCTTTCTTTTTTTTTTAATCTTATCTAGTCGTTTTAATTGTGAATATCCTAAAGCACACAAAATATTCGAAATTCTAAAATTAAATCCTGGCACATTGTGATAGTATCGTTTATTTTTTACTCCATGATTTCTTAATAATTTTGCTTTTTCATAAAGTTCTTTGTTGTTGGTAACAATGGCACCACCTTCTCCAGTTGTTATACTTTTTGTTGAATGGAAACTTATTGTTGAGATATCACCAAAAGCCCCTAGATATTTATTTTTATATTTTGAACCTAATGCTTCAGCCGTATCCTCAATCAAAAAAATTTTTCGTTTTTTTAAAAATCTACTAATAGAGTCAATCTCACAAGTATTGCCATAAGTGTGCACAACCACAACAGCTTTCGTTTTTTTTGTCACATTTTTTTTAATACTATTTAAATTTAAGCAAAAAGAATTTTTTTCAACGTCAATAAATTTTATGTTTAAAAACATTTGAGTGGCAATATTTGCAGCAGCCATGTAACAATAACTTGGACATAAAATTTCATCCCCTCTTTTAAGTCCTAAAGATAAAAAGGCTAATTGTAATGCAGCAGTTCCATTAGAGACGGAAGAAACGTATTTGACCTTTAAAAAATTTTTTAATTTATTTTCAAATTTTTCAACGTAGGATCCATGAGAAATCCATTCACTTCTAAGTGCATTATTTAGAATTTTTCTATCTTGAATAGTAATTTTAGGTTTTGCCCAAGGAATTAATTTCATAATTATTTACAGTCTTATTTAATGTTATAAGTTTAATTAATACCTAATTAAAATAAATATACAAATAAAAATGAAAATTTATCATAAATCAGAATTATCCAAAAAAAAAATAAATGAGATTTCAAGATTTCATATTGAAAATATTAAAGGTGAATTTAATTTATTTGGAAGTGAATTTTTTAGAAGATTTTATAAGTCAATTTCGGATCACAAAGACTCTAAATTTATCACTATAGAAAAAAAAGGTAAGATTGAAGGATTTTTAATTTATACAATCTCTCCTATTGCTTTATCAAAAATATATTTAAAAAATAATTTTTATTTTTTTTTTTATTTTTTAATTAGATCCTTACTTAATAAAGAATTATTTATTAAGTTTATAAAGTTTCTCTTTCTTGGGTACTATCTAAATCATTTAAAAAAAAGAAAGAATTATCCTGAATTAATTGCGATTGCCTTAAGTAAAAAATTAAGAAAAAAAAATTATGGAAAACTTTTAATTAAAATATTGAAAAAAAAATTAATTTTGGGAAAAAAAAATTGCTGTATGGTGATATTTAAAGACACAAAAAATTTGAAAAAATTTTATTTGAGCAATAGTTTTTTTAATACCAATTTAGATGTGCCGTTTCATAAAGTTAAAATTTATATTTTGAAAATTGATTAAAATGATATTTCCTTCAATTTAGGAAGAGGAAATAAAAATTTTCCTCCCTTTTTGAGAAATTTCTTTTCTCTTTTGATAAATTCATCTGTAAAATGTCTAGGCATTACCAAATAATAATCTGGATTTAATTTTCTTGATTTTTTTTCAGAAATTATTCTTATATTTGACCCTGGAGTAAATTTACCCCATTTATTTTTATTTCTATCTGAGGCAAACTCTATATCTTTGTTTGATATACCGCAGTATTGTAAAATAACATTACCCTTTGTTGATGCACCATATACATGAATTTTTTTATTTTGTTTTTTTATTAATTTTAACTTATTTTTTAGATCTAACTTTGATTTTTCTATATTTTTTTTAAATTTCTTAAGATTATAATTTAAATTAACGAAATGATTATTTTCAATTTTGTTGAGTTTATTTAAATTTTTTTTATTAGATTTAATTTTATTTTCGCTGTGTGTAATAAATAACCTGATACTACCACCGTTCATCTCATTAAATTTTACATCTATGATCCTTAGTTTAAATTTTTCCAAAATTTGTTCGATTTGTCTTACACAGAAATAAGTCACATGCTCATGACAAAAACTATCATATGCATTATTTTTAATTAATTTAAGAAAATATGATTGCTCTAAAACCCAAATTCCATCAAAGTGTAACAACCCTTTAATATTAGATATAAAAATATTCGGGTCTTCGATATCATAAAACACAGCAACGGTTGTGATTATTTTAAGTTTTTGCTTAATTTTTTTTTCTATTTCCTTTTTGTTAAAATAATTTGGAATTTTTATCGTATTAACTGGATATGAGTTTTTGTGTTTAGATAAAATTGGATCAATACCAACTTTTAAAATCTCTTTTTTATAATTTTTCAAAAGTGTTCCGTCATTACTTGCCACATCTAAAACAGCATCATTTTTTTTCAATTGAACTTTTTTTTTGGCATCATTTACTATTTCTTTTAAGTGAATTTTCATCGACTGATTGATGCCAGACTCATATCCGTAATTTTTGTTATACATTGATTTTAAATCATAGGAGTGGTTTAATTGAGCAAGCTTGCATAATTTGCAATAAACAAGGGACATTGGAATTTCTTTCTTTTTAATCTTATTTTTCCTGAATTCTGTGGTCAGTTGCATATTGCCAAAATCAATGATTTTCTTAAAGTCCCTTTGACCACAACATCTACATCTTTTAATTTTTTTTGTATTCATTGTCAGTTAATTGATCTTAAAATTTTTAAATATTTTCTCATGTTTACATCATAATTAAATCTCTCAATATTCTTTTTTCCAGTTTTAACCATTTGATTAATCTTATGTTTATTTTTGAAATAAAACCCTATTTTAGTTACAAGTGACTCAAGGTTATTATTTTTAAATAGAATTCCAGCTTTACCATTCATTAGAATTTCTCTGGGCCCACTTGGACAAGTGGCAGATATAATTGGCTTATTTAGAAGTTGTGACTCAACCAAAACATTTGGTAGGCCCTCATAGATTGATGATAGAATAAATAAATCACTATTTCTCATATATGGATAAGGATTGTTTGTATATTTAATAATTTTA
>MDTD01142103.1_pt1 | contig 35912 bp, 40 predicted proteins | sample 811221 | NCBI WGS metagenome assembly MDTD01 (sample SAMN05326646, study PRJNA326480) | marine metagenome | isolation source: seawater | place: Pacific Ocean: South West | collected 2011
ACGCCGGTGTTGGCCGAGCCAGAGTTTGAGGGTTCGGTGGAAGCGCTCAATTTTTCCTTGTGTTTGCGGGTGGCCGGGGTGGCCGTTTTTTGGGTGACGCTCAGGCTGTTGAGGAGGCGCTCGAAGTCGTTGTGGCCGTGAGTGAATCGTGAGGTGTAGACCGAGCCGTTGTCGGTCAGCGTGGCGGCGGGCAGCCCGTACATGGCGGCGGTGTCGGTGAAGAGTCTCAGCTCAGATCCGGCCGCAGCGATCTCGTCGTCGAAGAATCTGGTCGAGAGCTTGTTCAGGATCATTCTTGACCACTCTGGCGTGGCGTACGGGCAGCGGGAGGACATTCCTCAGCTCTATCGGTACGTTGCTGATCTGCTTGAGCTGAAGGCAGATTCGGTTCCGCGCAGTGCGAAGGGAAGTGAGTCCGCGCAACAGATCTTGCGTACGCTCGTCACCACAATCCAGTCGTTGGCCGAGCTACGCAACGAGCTAGGAATTGGCCATGGGCAGTCGACCCGGAGCGTGGCACTTGCGAGGCACGCACGATTGGCGCTGAACGCAACGGTCACTGTCGCAGAGTTTGTTCTGGATACATGGCAAGCACGGGTCACGTCGGGGCGACTGACTCCTGGGCAATGGGGGGGATCCGGTAGCTCGGAGAGTTGAATTGAAGGCGGACAGAGACAGAGATGCCCTCCGCGCTGTTTGGCCGCGCGGACGGGGGGCTTAGCTCTCGCCCGTTGTAATCGCCCGCCTCTAACGGAGCTCGACCGGCTCTACCCGTCCGAGGAGCGTTTGCAGATTCCTGGCGATTGATTGCGAGATTTCGTCGGCTGATGCGCCCCGAATCTTTGCGATTTCTGAGTGGACCTGTATGACGTCAGCCGGGCAGCTTGGCGTGCTGTGTTTTGACCTGGTGGATGGTCCGTCGGTTTCACTTAGCAGCCGATCGATCGGGAGGGAGGCGATTAGCGCCTGACCTTTGGCCGTTTGAGTCATTGCCGTATTCACTGAGAAGTAGCATCCGAGACCGACGGCGCCGAGCCTCTGCCAGTGTTCCCGTAAACCAATGGAGCACAATCGTTCCAAGATCCGTCGGCAAATGCGACTCAACTAGTTTCAGCACTGAGGCAGCGCTGCGAACACTGTGTACCGAGAGAATCCTGCCGCCAATGTCGGCGCAGTCTTCGAGCACTGTACGGAAGACCAGAAACGAGACAGACGGCAAAGTTTTCTGATCGCGATTGCCGGGCTTTCGTCGTGCAGTGTGGGGGGCGATGCGTAGCCGCTCACAGTGGGCGGCAGTTTCTGAGGTAGCTGAGGAATGAGGCTTGCAGGCCGGTGACGTGCGTTTCGCGCAGCATCGTGCTGGTGACTGGGCTGGTGCGTGAGATGAGTCGGTCAAGGACGATGGCGGTGTTTCTCGCGAGGCTTCGGTAGACGGCTAGGTCTCCGATGAGTTCGCGTTCGTTGAGCGTGATGTGAAGTTTGGTGGTGCGGTGGCTATCGCCCAACTCGTCGAGTAGGGCAAAAATGAGGCTGTCTGAAGCGATGACGCCGGGGCTACCCGCTCCAACGGTCTCGAAGATCGTGGCGCCGGCGAGCCAGGCGTAGAGGCTGAACAGTCCGCCGTAGGAGTAGCCGAAGAGTCCGTGACCGTTGGCGGCGGCGCCGTAGTCGTTTTCGATCCGCGGGTGCAGTTCCGTGGTGAGGAACCTCAGGAAGACATCAGCGTGAGTGTTACGCAGCTCTGCAAGGTAGGCGTCAGCTTCCTGGCGTGACCGCGTGCCCGTCTCCATTCCCATCTCGACGGCATCGATGAGTTCGGTGGCGATGGGTTCGCCGGGTGGGACGAAGTCCCTGTTGCGCAGCCGATCCCAGTCCTGGGCTTCGTCGCCCGCGTAGCCGACGCTGACCTGAATGTAGGGCTGGATTCGCTGCATGGGGTCAAGCTGGGCGACGATGAGCGGAGCGGTCAGGCCAACGGCAAAGTTTCCGTCGAGCACGTACACGACCGGTAGCTGCGTTGTGCCGGGTTCGTAGCCCGGGGGTGTGGTGACCCAGATGCCGTAGTCGTGCCCGCTGCTGGAACGGACCTCGAAGTATTCAGTGTCGGCCAGGCAGCCATGCAACATCGTGCTCATCAGGGAGTCCTCCATCAGTTCGGCATCCGCAAGTTTATCCATTGGATAATTTATGTCCAATGGATAAACTATGGGGGTGAGGGTGTCGAGCGCATTCGGTAGAGGAGATGCACGCGGGCGTCTTCTATCCCAGCTTCTCGATGCCTTCGGTGACGATCTCCCCTCGCCGGAGATGTCCCTGCGTGAGGTCGCCACCCGGGCGCAGACCAGCCACGCGCTGTTGCGGTACCACTTCGGATCACTCTCGGGCGTCTTGGCGGCCATGCTCACCGTGCAGCGAGCTCGTGACAACGAGGCGCTGCTCAACACCGCCCCGCAAGGCAGTTTTGGCGACCTCGTAGTGGCAATCTGGCGGACCTACACCAGTCCGGAGCAGCGTGCGCGTGTGCGGGGTTTCTTTCACGTCGTTGGACTCGCCGCCTACAGCCCCGAGGACTTCGGTGAGTTCATCGACTCACTTGATGACTTGACCGCGATGCTGGCCTCGCTGGCGGAACGCGAAGGGCGCAACGCCAGGGAAGCGCTGAGCATGGCCACCGTCGCCGTGGCCGCGATTCGTGGATTGCTCTTACAAGAAGTTCTCAGCCCCGCACTTGACCCGGACGATGCGGTCGCTTTGATCCTGCAGATGAGCAAACGCCTCTGGCCGACCGAGAACGGTTCACCATCGCCACCGCTCGGGCAACGCCTCGGCCCGCGTTCCGAGACAAGATCTGATTGACCTCGAATCTCTAGAAACGAGACGGAACGCAGACCGACTACCCTGTTCGATATCGACGTGCCGGCATCCGAGGTCACATGTGCGTTCGACGCGCGACACATGGAGTTCCTTCGAAATCGATGACAGATCCAGGTTTAGTCGGTATTCCCCTCTCCTTGACAGCAGCGGTCCGCACAAACTGCAGCGCCATGCCGTCGACGACCTTCACCACGCTCGTGCTGGCGTCGTCGTTGTCGGCGGCGGGACACCCGAGCAATTCCGACCAGCATCGGCCCAGTTGCTGCGGATGGCGCGATTCCAGAACCACGCCGATACCGGGGATCATTGCCGCGGACTCAACGTATTCGCGAGATGGGAGGTGATCGACCCAGGTTCTTCGAGAGACGAGCCAGGGTCGATTGGCAGCGGGAGCCGGTGCTCGGCGGTCGCGCCACGGGAAGGTGCAACCATTGCAGGATGAATGAGGACTGGCGTCAGGTGAACCTGGCTAACTGGGAGTCGCGCGTACCCGTCCATACCGGTCCCGACGGATACGACATCTCAAGCTTTGACGATCCGACTCATCTGTCGAACGTGGTGCGCTACGACATGCCGCGCCTCGGCAGACTCGATGAGCTCGATGTCGTGCATTTGCAGTGCCATATCGGCACGGACACAGTGTCGTTGGCGCGACTCGGAGCGAGAACAGTACGCGGCCTGGATTTCTCCCCCGCCGCGGTATCGGCAGCGCGAGAACTGGCTCAGCGCGCTGGTTCTGGCGCTCAATTCCATGTCGCCGATGTGTATGACGCCGTCGCGGTCTTGGGTCCGGTGAGCTGTGACCTGGTGTACACGGGCATTGGGGCATTGTGCTGGTTGCCTGATGTGCGCCGCTGGGCTGACGTGATTGCCGGCCTGCTGCGACCGGGGGGACGGTTATTCATGCGCGAGACACACCCCGTGCTGGAAGCGGTGTGCGACCCGCGACCCGACGGCTTGCTGGTGCTGGAATTTCCGTACTTCGAGACCGCCGGCACACGGTTCGTAACGGAGGATAGCTACGCAGGTAATGGGGCCCTGTCCTCTCCGGAAGAGATTGTCTTCAACCACGGCCTCGGTGAGGTCTTCACCGCGTTGACCACCGCCGGCTTGGAAGTCACGATGCTTGAAGAACATCGCGAGGTGCCGTGGAAGGCGCTCGGAGACGCCATGATTTGCAGTCCGGAATTCGACGGGGAGTACATCCTGGCCACAGGTCCTGAGCGACTGCCTCTCACCTACACAGTCCAGGCGCTCAAGCGGACATAGAGCGAGATCCTCGATGATCTGATCTCTGGCTGATCCGCATTGGTCACGCTCCGGATGTGTGCACGAGGAAACGCTCTGCCAGAAATCTCGCTGGACGACCCGCCCGGTGAGCATGCCTGACGCGCGAAAACGGACTGCCCACGTGTGAGGAGTCCACGAACTCCTGACACAACGGCCACGAACTCGAAGGAGGCCATGACCTCCGTGTTTGGTGGGCGTCCACAGGCGAGCTGTTTTTGCTTGCGCGAAACCGAGGAAGCACAGCGTTGCCTGCGTGTGTTCGGTAGCGTCATGCCCGCGAATCAGTGGTTGTGAGCCGAGCGAACAGGTTCGCAGGGTCGATTATGTGTTGTGCCCGAGTGAGGAATCGGCAGCCTCGACCCGACCAGGCGACGGGGGTGACGTGGAAAGAGTGATCCAGGCTCTGGCCGAGTCCCTGGAACCGGCGTCGTTGGTGAGCCGCGTCGCGGAGCAGGCATGTGCGTTCGCGCCCAAGGCCGACGGCGCTGCGATCACGCTGCTGCGGGCCACCGACAATGCCTACGTCACCGTATCCGCCCACGGCGTGCTCGCCACGGCGGTCGGCTTCGTGGTCCCCAAGCGAGGCAGCTTGCAAGGACGCGCCGCGCGAGAGAGACGGCCCCAGCTTATCGCGGACGCGATGGTGGACTCGCGCCTGACCGCGCGCGTGCGCGCGATGAACAAGCAGTGGGGAACTCGTTCCTGGGCGGTGATTCCGCTGGCCTACAACGACCACACCATCGGCTCTCTGCTGTTGGCTGCCGCGGAGCCCGGCGCGTTCACGGAGGAGGACCTCGATTCACTGCTCGCAATCAGCGAGTTCGTCTCGGCGTTGATCGGCGCGCAGTATCAGATCTCGACCCTGCTGACCCAGGTGATGACGGACAGCGAGGAGCGTGGACAGCGGGCGCTCACGGCCCGGTTCATCGCGTCGGTGATGCTGCCCGAGACTGCTGAAGTCGGGCAACTCCAGGACGAATTGGAAGCGCTGCTGGCGCAGTCGGGTGCGCTGAGTGTGGTCTTTCAACCAATGGTCCATCTCGCCAGTGGTGACACTTTTGCCTACGAGGGACTGACGCGCTTTCCCCCCGACTCTGTGCTGACACCGCAGAAGTGGTTCACCACCGCCCGCCGGCTGGGCCGGGGTGTCGCTTTCGAACACGCGGCGCTGCGGGAGGTGCTGACGGCGGCTGAGCGTATTCCCGACCGCTATCCGGTAGCCGTCAACCTGAGTCCGAGCGCTGTTCTCGACCCGTCGATCCAAGAGTTGTTGGTCAGCGTCGACCGGCCGTTGATCGTGGAAGTCACTGAGCACGAACCATTTCCCGACTCACTCAGTGCTGATCTCGAGAAGTTGCGCGGTGCCGGGGTCTCGGTAGCCGTCGACGACGCCGGCGCCGGGTACGCGAGTTTTGCCCAGCTGCTGCGCCTGCGTCCCGACATCATCAAGATCGACGGGGAGTTGATCGACGGCATCGACGAAGACCCGGTGAAACGCGCGTTCGCGACGGCGCTCACCGCGTTGGGCGCAGAGCTCGGAGCGAAGATCGTTGCCGAAGCCGTCGAGACACCGGGCCAGCTCGATACCTTGACCCGTCTGGGTATCGAGTACGGTCAGGGCTTCCTTCTGGGGCGCCCGGTACCGGAGCCGTTCCCGAAGTAGGCCGGCCGGGCGGGCAAGGTGTCTGTTGATCTGCATCGTCGGGCTCATCGCCCCTGCCAGCGCAGCACGTCCAGCGCCACCGCGACGTCGACGACGTTGTCGGCCAGCGGTCGGGGCAGCAGCTCGTCGGCGCGGGCGAGCCGGCGCAGCAGGGTGTTGCGGTGGGTGTAGAGCCGTGCCGCCGCGCGAGATGCGTTGCACTGCAACGTGATGAATGTCCGCACGCTGTCCTGTATGTCGGGCTCGGCGGTCGCGAAGTCGCCCAGTGCCCGGTCGACGAAACTGGTGGCGCGGTCGGTGTCCGCGGTCACCAGCGCGACCAGTTCGATGTCGGCGAAGAACGCGAGCTGCTGCGGTGAGCGCAACCGAGCCATCATCTGCTGGGTGGTCAGCGCGTCGAAGTGGCTGCGCCGGAAGCCTTCCGGCCCGGCCGCAGTCGAGCCCACGGCGATCCGGATGCCCTCGGGCGGGCGCACCGCGTCAAGGACCGCCACCCCGTCGGCCGGCATGACGCCGGGCACCCACAGCCAGCGTGTCGCGGTACTGGCCAGCACACTGAGGTGGTGAGCCACCCCGGCGGCCCGGGCGATCGCCTCGGCGGTCCGGTCGAGCCGTGCGACCGCGTCTGCGTCGTCGCTCCAGATCACCGCGGCGGTGTGCGGCCCGGTCAGCGCATAGCCCAGACCGTCCTCGGCCCGTCGGCGGGGGATGGGCGCGCCGTCGAGCAGCAGCGCCACCGTCTCACGGCGCTGGGCGTGCGTGCCGCGGGTGAGTTCGTCGCGTTCAGCGTCGATCTCCGCGGCGATGCCCGTCAGCGTGGCATCGATGAAGAAACCGATCGACTGCGAGCACACGTCGAGCAGTTCGTGGAGTTCGGCCGGGTCAGAGGTCAGCTCGAAGGCGATGTCCATCAACCGCCGCCACGCCACGCCTTCCCCCACCCGGTAGGCGTCGAGAGCGTAGGCGTCCAACCCCCGGCGGACCACCTCGCGGGCGATGTTCAGCGGTTCGGGACCGGTGTTGGGCGGTACCGGGGCCCCGGGGTCGCGGACGTTGGCGGTGCCCCAGAAGAACAGGTTGGCGCGGTTGCTGAGGCTGACCGCCGCGGCGAGTTCGGGATCGGCGGCGACCGCCGGGCTGGCCGCCAGCACAGCCGCGTCCAGTTCGTCCAGCCATTCCGGTCGGGCGTTGACGACGATCTGCGCGCACTGCCGGATCAGCTCCCGAACCGCTGGTGACGGGCGTGGCCAGGACATCTGACGACCGTAGCCCCTGTGGTGCACTCTGCACCACAGGAACCGCGGATCGGAGTCGTTCTGACCTTGGCTGGCCGCGGCGGGGACGCGACGATCGACACATCGCTCGATCACCCGCACAGGAGCCACAGCCATGGACCATCTCGAACACCTCGACGTCCTGATCGTCGGCGCCGGAATCTCCGGCATCGGCGCCGCCTACTACCTGCAGCAGCACCATCCCGACCGGCAGTACGCGATCGTCGAGGCGCGCGGCGCCACCGGCGGCACCTGGGACCTGTTCCGCTATCCCGGCATCCGCTCGGACTCCGACCTGCACACCTTCGGTTACGAGTTCAAGCCGTGGCGCGACGACCACGCCATCGCCACCGCCGACAAGATCCTGGCCTATCTACGCGAGACCGCCGCGGAGAACGGAATCGACGACAAGGTCCGGTTCCACCACAAGGTGCTCGGCGCCGAGTGGAACAGCGCACAGGGCCGCTGGATCGTCGACATCGAACGGACCGACACCGCAGAACTCCTGCAGATCAGCGCGAACTGGCTGTTCTGTGCCGGCGGCTACTACCGCTACGACGAGGGCTACACCCCGCACTTCGAGGGCCGCGAGCGGTTCACCGGCCGCATCGTCCATCCCCAGCACTGGCCGGAGGACCTCGACTACACCGGCAAGAAGGTCGTCATCATCGGCAGCGGCGCCACGGCCGTCACCCTGGTGCCGGCGATGGCCGACAAGGCCGGGCACGTCACGATGCTGCAGCGCTCACCGACCTACGTGCTGCCGGTGCCGTCGAAGGACCGGTTCGCCAACATCGCCAAGACCGTGCTCGGCGACAAGCGGGGATACGCGCTGGCACGTCGCAAGAACATCGCCAAACAGCGCTTCGTGTACCAGTTCTGCCAGCAGCACCCCGCGGCCGCGCGGCGGCTGATCCGACGGCTGAACGCCAAGCAGCTGCCCGCCGGCTACCCGGTCGACGAGCACTTCAGCCCGGCCTACAACCCGTGGGATCAGCGGCTGTGCGCGGTCCCCGACGCCGACCTGTTCACCGCGATCGGCAACGGCAGCGCCTCGGTGGTCACCGACCGGATCGCCACATTCACCGAGACCGGCGTCCTGCTGGAATCCGGACGTGAACTGGACGCCGACATCATCGTCACCGCAACGGGTTTGACCATGCAGGCGTTCGGAGGCATGTCGCTGACCGTCGACGGCGCCGCCGTGCACCTGCCCGACACGGTCGCCTACAAGGGCATGATGCTGTCGGGCGTGCCGAATTTCGCCTACGCCATCGGGTACACGAATTCGTCGTGGACGTTGAAGGTCGGCCTGCTGTGCGAGCATTTCTGCCGGCTGCTGGCCCACATGGACGCCCACGGCTACGACACCGCGTGCCCCGTGCCCGACGATTCGACAATGCAGACGCGTCCGTTCATCGACTTCTCCGCCGGATACGTCCAGCGCGCCGTCGACCAGCTGCCCCGTCAGGGCGCCGGTCAGCCCTGGGTGACGTCGATGAGCTACCACTCCGATGTGCGGTTGCTGCGCGATGACGCCGTCGCCGATCCGCACTTGAGGCTCACATCCTCGGCCGAGGTGGCCGGCACGCTGGTGGCCCAGTAGATCGGACGGGACAGCCCGCCACTCCGTGAGGTCAGGAGGCGCGGTGTTGGCCGCCGCTCTGGGTGCTGAGGTCCGAGCGCGCACTCCAGCGTCGATGGTGGCGGCTGTGGGTGATGCGGTCGAGTCGCCGCAGCGCCGCGCGCAGGTTGTCCGCGAGCGGTAGTTCGCCGCCGGGGTCGCAGATCGACAGCAGCCGGCGCACGTTGCGGCTGCCCACGATCGCCCAGTCGACGTCGGTGCGGGCGCAGTGCACGCTGATGTAGTACAGGGCGGTGAACCCTTGGGTGCCGACGAAGTCCACCGAGCGCAGGTCCAGCACCAGTTGCCGCGAGGCCCGGGTGTGGTGCACCACGTACCGGGCCAGGTCGCGACCGTTGACCGCGTCGATGTCACCACGGACCCCGACGGCGATCCGGTCGCGTGAACACGGCCGTACCGCGAACGTGGCGTTGCTGACTCGTCTTCGGTCGTCGCCCGGCACCGACGGATGGACCAACGTGTTGTCGACGTCGACCGTTCTCATGCTTCGCGTCCTGTCGCTACGGCCTTGTAGGGGACTACGACGGCTTTCCCGCGTCGGTGAAGCCGTCGCGGGCTGGAAGCTCAACCCTGCGCCCAGGGTAGTACGAAATCCGAAGGTCGCCCACAAGTTCGCCGAACTGCCCCGAAAATAGTTCGCATCCTGGCTCTTCTCGGCGGACCAACCGCGGTGCTCAGGTAGTCCCCCAGCGGATGTCAGACGGCTTCGCGACGGAATCCGCAGCCGGGTCTCATGGGCGCGACCCGAACGGCTCGAGCAGTTGATCGACCGGAGCATGGTCGTCGGTCAGCACCTGGGCGTCGCCGACCCAACGGGCGAGCTCGTCCCCGGTGATCGCCATCCACCCGGTATCGCGGGCAGCCACTGCCTCGTCGAGGGCCGGCACCGACAGGGGTAGGTCGGAGGCGACGACGACGAGGTTGCCGCCGCGCGCGGACGCCGGGTCGGCGGCGAGATCGGTGGGCTCGCCCAGCAGCGCGACGTGGTCGAACACCGCGGCGGCCGTGGCGACCTCGGCCCGGGCGAACGCCAGCTCGTCGTGGTCGATCAGATTGGCTGCATAGACACCGCCGGGCCTCAGCACGCGCTGGATCTCCGAGAGGGCCTCGACGGTGGTCAGATGCCACGGCACGCTGACACCGCCGAAGGCATCACCGATGATCAGGTCGCGGGTGTCAGCGTCGAGGCGCTGCAAACCGAGGCGGCCGTCTTCCACGCGGATGTAGATGCCGGTGCCGGCCAGGTCGCCGAACTCGTCACGGTCGAGTCCCACCACCCCGCCGTCGATCTCGGAGACCAGGCTGCGCGTGCCCGGCCGGACCTCGGCGAGATAGCGGGGAAAGGTCAGCCCGCCGCCTCCGAGGTGGTACGCGTCGAGGGCGTTCCGGTCAGGAAACGCCACATCGACGACCGCGGCGAGGGCCCGCACGTAGTCGTACTGCAGCACGGTGGGGTCGGCGGTGTCGACGTAGGAGTGCCGCAATCCGTCGAGCACCAGGGTGCGGCCGCTGTCCCGGTCCGGGTCCGCGACGACCTCGGCGCAGTGGTACTTGGTCTCCGCGTCGCAGCCGCCGGGGGCGACGGCGCTGGCGAGGGCGGCCACCGTCAACGCAACGACCAGCGTGGCGGCGCGCGAGCGGACCCACCCGTGTGCCCGCCACTCCACCACGGCGGCTCCGATGACCAGCAGCACGCCGAGGCCGACCAGGATGGCGCTGACCGGAAGCCGCGAGATCAGCACGAAGCCGGTGATGACGGTGCCGGCGATGGCGCCGACGGTGCCGACGCCGGAGAGCTTGCCGACCACGGTGCCGGTGTCGGCCAGGTCGGACAATCGGATCTTGGTCACCATCGGAGTCACCGCCGACAGCAGCGCACCCGGGACGAGAATGGCCGCCGACGCGACCAGGATCAGCAGCGGCGGAGCCCATTCCGCGGCCATCCGGACCACCGCTGGGCTCAGCGCCACCACGACGCCGGAGACACCCATCGCCGGGGCGATGAGTCGACGCGGATCGACGCGGTCGGCTGCCCGACCGCCGGCCCACGAGCCGAGCGCGATCGCCGCCAGCGCGATGCCGATCACCAGCGTGCTGGTCTCCAGCGTGAGCCCGAGGTAGGGCGCGAGCAGTCGCAGCGCGGTGATCTCGACGACCAGCACCGCCGCCGACGACCCGAACACCAGTGCCGCGGCGACGCGTGGGCCCATCGCTGGCGGCGGCGGGTGCGGCGGTGGTGGCGGTTCGGTCACGGGGTCAATCCTGCCAACCGCGCGTTTGGGGGTTCCGCGCCGTGGCGGCAGGCAGCGCGGGAGGCCGCCGCCCCAAGCCCTACTGCTCGGTGGGCTTGTCGACCTCGTCGTCGGGTAGAGGCAGCGCTTCGGCCCCCGGTGTCGCCGGCGCCAACGCCTGGTCCTCGTCGGTGGTCTGATCCGACGTTACATTCTGCTCGGGGTTTGTCATGCCCCGGTGGTACCCCGGCGCGGTCGGCGCTAATCGGGCGTCACATCGAAAACCAGACAGAACGGGTGCCCCGACGGATCGCGGAAGACGCGGAAGTTCTCCTCGCCCGGCGCGTCGGTCACCCGGGTGGCGCCGAGCTCGAGCACAGCGGATTCCGCGCGGTCGACGTCGTCGACCTCCACGTCGAGGTGGAACTGCTGGGACCCGTGCGGGTCCGGGAACACCGGCGGCTCATGGTCGGGGGAGAGCTGGAACGCGAGACGGCGCCCAGTCGGCTCGTCGAGGGTCACCCACGTTTCGTCGTCGTCGGCCTCGACGTGGCCGCCCAGTACCTCCGCCCAGAACTCGGCGAGCCCGCGCGGGTCGGTGCTGTCCATGACGACGGCGTGCAGTTTTCCGATCATGCCCACCAGATTGCCGGGTCGGCAGTGGTCGAAACGAGCATCGTCTGCGACCGGTTTGATGTCCGCGGTGTTACCGCCGTTGGCGTGCCCGTTAAATCTGGCGGACCAGCAGCTGACGCGAAGTGGAACTGGGAAGTCTGTCGCATCCGGTTTGGCCATTCCGAGGGAGGACGCATGTCAGCTTCATCAGTCGAGCCCGAGCGGCGGAAGCTCTCATTGACCGCAAAAGTCGCGATCGGGATGGTCGCCGGACTGGCGGTGGGGGTCGCCTTCAACGTCCTGGGCAATCAGTGGATCAGCGACAACGTCGTCAACGGCTTCCTCGACATGGTCGGCACGGCCTTCTTGAACGCACTCAAGCTCCTCGTCGTGCCGCTGGTGATCTTCTCGTTGATCACCGGCGTCACCGGGATCGGCGACATCCGGATGCTGGGTCGCGTCGGCGGCAAGGCGCTCGGGCTCTACCTGACGACCACCGCGCTGGCGATCAGCGTGGCCATCGGGATCGCCCAGTTGATCGGTCCGGGCCGGGGATTCGACATGACCGGCGTCGACACCTCGGGCATCGAAACCGAAGAGGCGCCTTCGTTCTGGGAGGTCATCTCCGGCATCATCCCCACCAACCCGATCGAGGCCTTCGCCGAGGGCGAGATGCTGCAGATCATCTTCTACTCGATTCTCGTCGGAGTCGCCGCACTGATGCTCGGTGAGCGCTCCGAGGGGTTCGTGAGGGCCTGCGGATTCATGAACGACCTGATGATGAAGATCGTCAGCATCGTGATGGCGGTCGCGCCCTACGGTGTCTTCGCGCTCATCGCCAGGGTGTTCGCCGAAGAGGGAATCGATCTGTTCAAACCGGTGATGGCCTATGTGGTGACACTGGTGGGCTCGTTGCTGTTCCACCTGTTCGTCACACTCATGGTGCTGTACTGGGCGCTGACCCGACTCAACATCCGGACGTTCATGCGAAAGATCCGCGCCGCACAGGTGTTCGCGTTCTCGACGGCCAGCTCGAACGCCACCATTCCGATCACGCTGCGCGCCGTGACCCAGCGGATGGGAGCCGGCAATTCCGTTGCCTCCTTCACTGTTCCGTTCGGCGCCACGATCAACATGGATGGCACCGCGATCATGCAGGGCGTCGCCACGGTGTTCCTGGCCAACGTGTACGGCGTCGACCTGGGCATCGCCGGTTACCTCACCGTCATCGCGATGGCGGTGCTGGCGTCCGTCGGCACGGCCGGGGTGCCCGGGGTGGGCATGGTGATGCTCACGATGGTCCTCACCCAGGTGGGTCTGCCGATCGAAGGTGTGGCGATCATCCTCGGCGTGGACCGGCTGATGGACATGATCCGCACCGCGGTCAACATCACCGGCGACGCGGTCGTCACCTGCATCGTGGCCAAGAGCGAGAACAAGCTGGACCGCGATGTCTACGACGATCCCGACGCAGGGCTGCGCGGCGACGACGACATCGAGTTCGACCCGGAGGCCGAAGAAGATCTCGCGCACACTCTCGAAGGAGCCAGGCGGTAGCCGATATCCTGCCCGGTATGGGCAGCCAACCGGTTCCAGGTGGAGTGGTGCACGAACTGCCTGCCGATCTGCGGGCCGCGTTGAGCGGCAACGATACCGCGCTGGCGGCGTGGCAGGACATCACACCGCTGGCCCGCAACGAGTTCATCTGCTGGGTGGAGGACGCCAAGCAGCAGAAGACGCGCGAACGGCGCATCCGCCGCACCCAGGAGGAACTCGAGGAGGGCAAGCGCCGGCCGTGCTGCTGGCCGGGATGCAAGCACCGGGAACGAAACGGCCGCTGACCGTCACCTATGCGGGTGCACGACCCGATGTGGCAGCATCCAGCGGCCCGGTTGACGGGTGACGCCGCTGTGCCACCGCGTCATTCGGAAATCCGACCGCAATGCCGCGCGGGGGCGACGCCGGGATGACACGATGACACGACTGATTCACCGACGAGACACCGGGAGCGGTCGTGGAGTTCATCCAGGAGCACCTGATCAACCCTGTCAGCGACCTGCTGTACAGCTACATCCTCGTCTACCTTCTGGTCGGGGTGGGCCTCTACTTCACGATCCGCACCCGCTTCATCCAGCTGCGTTACTTCAGGCGGATGATCGGCCAGCTCTTCCACTCCCGCACCCACTGTGACGGGGTGTCGCCGTTCCAGGCGTTCTGCGTCGGCCTGGCCTCCCGCGTCGGCACCGGCAACATCGCCGGTGTCGCCATCGCATTGACCGTCGGCGGACCGGGTGCCATCTTCTGGATGTGGGTCGTCGCCGCGATCGGCATGGCCACCGCATTGATCGAGGCCACCCTCGGCCAGATCTTCAAGGTCCGCGCCGACGACGGGTCGTTCCGCGGTGGCCCGGCCTACTACATCCAGCGTGGACTGGGGTCACGGGCCGGCGGCATCGTCTTCGCGATCCTGCTGATCTTCACGTTCGGGATCGCGTTCAACATGGTGCAGGCCAACGCGATCAGTGATGTCGTCAACGGCGCCTACGCCGTCGACGTCCGATGGATCACCGCCGGGTTGGTCATCCTGGCCGCGCCGGTGCTGTTCGGCGGGGTGCGCCGGGTGGCCCAGGTGGCCGAGATCGTGCTGCCCTTGATGGCGGTGGTCTATGCGCTGCTGGCACTGGTGATCGTCGCCCTCAACATCAGCTACCTGCCAGAGGTGCTGGTCCAGATCGTCGGCGGCGCCTTCGGGTTGACCGAACTGGCCGGCGGTTTCGCGGGCGGCATCGCCGCGGCGCTGCTCAACGGTGTCAAGCGCGGGTTGTTCTCCAACGAGGCCGGGATGGGCAGTGTGCCCAACGTGGCGGCGACGGCGACGGTGTCGCATCCGGTGAAGCAGGGTCTGATCCAGTCGCTCGGCGTGTTCGTCGACACGATGATCATCTGCACCGCCACCGCGTTCATCATCCTGGTGTCCGGGCCCAACATCTACGACCCGGCGACGCCGACCCGGGTGGAAGGCGCCACCCTGACCCAGGCGGCGATCGCCGACAGCCTCGGCACGTGGACGGTGTCGTTGATGACGGTGCTGGTGTTCGTCTTCGCGTTCTCGTCGGTGCTGGGCAATTACGTCTACGCCGAGATCAACCTGTTCTTCCTCGGCGCCGGCCGCAAGACCATCAACGTGTTCCGGGTTGTCGTGTTGATGGCGATCGGCGTGGGCGGGGTGTCGAAGCTGACCGCGGTGTGGGCGCTGGCCGATGTGGCGATGGGGTTGATGGCGTTGGTCAACCTGGTGGCGATCGTGCTGCTGGGCAAGTGGGCGTTTGCCGCGATCAAGGATTTCCACCGGCAGTCCGACGCAGGCGCGGACCCGGTCTTCATCGCCGACGAAGCCGACCTCCCCGGGCATCTGTTCGGCGACATCTGGAGTCGGCCGGCCGCGGTCGGCAGCAAGACCTGACCCGCGCGGGCGTCACCGCAGCGCGGCGCGCCCCCGGATGCGTCCGAGCACGATCAAGGCCAGCAGCGTGACCGCGAGCAGCAGCGTGGTGCCGGCAGCGGCCTGGAACACCTGTCCGCGGTCGGTGAGACCGAAGATGGTCACCGGCAACGTCTTCCATGTCGCCGGGTACACCATCACCGTCGCGCCGAGCTCACCCATGGACAGCGCCACCGCCAGCCCGGCCGCCGCGCCGAGCGCGGGCAGCAGCAGCGGCAGCGTGATCCGGGTCAGCACCCGGACCGGGCCGGCGCCCAGGGACTCGGCGGCCTGTCGGTAGGCCGGGTCGAGGCGGTCGAGCGCAGCGGAGACCGCGCTGAACGCGAACGCCAGCACCAGGACGGTGTGGGCGAGGATGACGATCCAGCGGGTGCCGCCCAGCAGCAACGGCCGGGAGTTGAACGCGATCAGCAGCCCCAGTCCGATCGCCACCGACGGCACCGCGATCGGCAGGTGGAAGACGGCATCGGTGATGCGGCGCAGCCAATCCGGTGCCTCGCGCGCCGCCAGCGCCGCCCACGTCCCGACGACCAGCGCGATGCCGCCGGCCAGGAACGCGGTCTGCAGGCTCACCGACAGACTCGCCAGATCCTCACCGGACAGCGCGGTGCCGAACCGGGCCAGTCCCAGGTTCGACGGCAGCGGACCGGTCCAGGACCCGGCCAGCCCGGCCAGCACGACCGTGCCCAGCGGCAGCACGAACACCACGGTGACGACGAGCGCGAACACCGTCAGCACCACCCCGCGACTGCGGGGACTCCACAGCAACATTCGAATCCCCTATCTCGCCGTCAGCCGGGCGAAGACCACCCGGTAGAGGCCGTAGAGCAGCAGCGAGAGCACCACCTGCACGGTCGCGATCACCGCGGCGCCGGGCAGGTCGAACGTGACGATGCCGCGGGTGTAGATCAGCACCGGCAGCGTGATCACTCCTTTGGCGCCGGTGAACAGCACGATGCCGAACTCGTTGAGCGTCAACAACAGAACCAGGCTGCCGCCGGCGGCCAGCGCGGGCCAGGCCTCGGGCATGATGACGCTGCGCAGCACCGTCAGCGGTGACGCGCCCAGGCTGGCCGCGACGTCGAGCTGGGCCCGGGGAATCAACGCGAACGCCGCGAGCAGGGGACGCACCACGAACGGGGTGAAGAACGTGATCTCGGCGGTGATCACCCCGGCCGGGGTATAGAGGAAATCCAAGAGGGGAGAGGACGATCCGGTGAGCGCCGAGATCGCCGCGTTGACCGCCCCGGCGCTGCCGTAGAGGAACGTGAACGCCAGCGTGATCAGGAACGACGGCAACGCCAGCACGGTGTCGATCAGCCGGCCCACCAGGGCCGAACCGGGGAACGGCACGAACGCCAGCACGATCGCCAAGAAGGTTCCGAGCACCAGGCACCCCGCGGTCGAGGTCGCCGCGATCGCCACCGTGCGCCACAACGCGTCGCGGAACACCTGCGAGCCGAGCACCTCGCCCCACGAGTTCCCGGTCGAGGATTCCCAGAACACGCGTAGCAGCGGGTAGAGCACCACCAGCAGCACCAGCGCCAGCGGTGGCAGCACCCACAGCCACGCGGTCGACCGCGGCGGAGCCGGATCAGCCGGGGTGGCCACATCCCGATCGAGAACCGTTGTCACGGAGTGCTTCCCGTCGATACCAGCACACCGGCCGGTTCGGGTAGGCGCAACCCGACGACGCTGCCCACCTCGAACGGGGTGTGGCCGGGCACGTCGACGTCGACGAGCACATCGGGCAGCGACTGCACCGACAACACCAGGCGCGTGACCGCGCCGCGCCAGACCGCGGCGTTCACCGTGGCGCTGAACGCATCCTTCTCCCGGGCGGAGACGATCTGCAGGGCGTGCGGACGCACGCACAGTAGCGCCGCCGACCCGGGGCCCCAGTCGTCGTGGCCCAAGGCCGGTGCGGGGGCCTCGGCGTTGACGGTGCGGGGGCCGACCGTGACCAGCGCCGAGCTGCCGATCACCCGGCCCACCGTGCACGGCAACAGGTTCGCTCCGCCGAGGAAAGCCGCGGTGAAGCTGGTGGGTGGACGCTTCCACAGGTTCTCGGCGGTGTCGACGTCCATCAGCCGCGCGTCGTTCATCACCACGATCCGGTCCGCCAGCGCCAGCGCCTCGGCCTGGTCGTGGGTGACGTAGAGCATCGCGGTGTCGGGCAGTGCCTCCTTGAGCAGCTGCAGTTCGGCGAGCATCGACTGGCGCAGGGCCGCGTCGAGCGCGGCGAGCGGCTCGTCGAGAAGCAGTACTGCGGGCCTGATGGCCAGGGCGCGGGCGATCGCGACGCGCTGCTGCTGGCCGCCGGACAACTCGCGGGGCAGCCGCTTCAGATACCCGGACATGCCCACCATGTCGAGGACTTCGGTGACCCGCGGCGCGATCTCGTGGCGCGGCGTCTTCTGCGCCCGCAATCCGAACGCGACGTTGTCGGCGACCGTCATGTGCGGGAACAGCGCGTAGGACTGCAGCACGACGCCGATGCCGCGCCGAGCCGGAGGCAGGTCGGTGACGTCGCGACCGGCCAGCCGGACCCGCCCCGAGGTGGGGCGGACGAACCCGGCCAGCGCGTTGAGCGCGGTGGACTTGCCGGACCCGCTGGGTCCGAGCAGCGCTACCGTCTCCCCGGCGGCCACCCGCAGGTTGAAGTCGATCAGCGCATGCGTCTGCTTGCGGCCGCGGCCGTAGGAGACCCCGACCCGGTCGAAAAGGATGGCGGCACTGCCGGGTTCGGTGGGTGCCGAGCGCTGACGCAGGCCGGCCTGGCTGACGCGGGTGTCGGCCATCTCAGCTGCCGGTCGCCTGCTGATAGGCGGCCAGGTCGGCGTCGAGGTCGGCCAGCACGGTGTTCCAGTCCGGCACCCAGACATCGACACCGTTGAGCACCGCCGCCGGGGTGTTGGGTTCGGCCGCCCCGTCGGACTTCATCGACTCCAGCACCGGCATCCCCAACGCTTCGGGTTCGACCGTCTTCTGGGTTTCCTCGGAGATCAGGAACGCCAGCAGCTGCTTGGCTTCCTCGGCGTGCGGTGCGCCGGCGGTGACGCCGGCGACGTAGGGCAGCGAGACGCTGGTGCGCGTCCCGTCGGCCTCGGCGGGAATGAAGATGGTGAAGGTGGAGCCGTCGTCCTTGATCGAGGCCAGGTTCATCTGTACGTCGCCGTTGGCGACCAGCAGCTCCCCGTTGCTGACCTTGGGCTGCAGCTTGCCGGTCGACGAGGACGGTCCGACGTTGTTGGCCTGCAGCGCTTTCAGGTACTCCATCGCGCCCTGCTTGCCGCGCAGGTGCTGCAGCAGCACCAGCACCGCGGTGCCGTCACCGGCCTGACCGGGGGTGGAGTATTGCAGCTTGCCCTTAAACTCGGGCTTCAGGAGGTCGTCCCACGTCAGCGGCGGAGGGTTGGCGCCCGGGTTGGCGATGAAGCTCAGCGCGTTGTCCACGATCGGCACGAAGGTCGCATCCGGGCCCACCTGCTCGCTCTCGATACCGCTGGTGTCGGCGCCGCTGGGTTGCAGCAGCTCGAGCTGCGCGGCCTTCTGGATGAACGGTGGCAGCGTGACCAGCAGGTCGGCCTGCGGATTGGACTGCTCCTTCTCCACCCGCGACACCACCTCGCCGGAGCCGGCCTCCACCAGGTTGACGTTGATGCCGGTTTCGTCGGTGAAGCGCCGGAACGTGCTCTCGTACCAGGTGGCGAGGCCGTCGGCGCTGTACACCGTCAGCGTGGTGCCGTCACCCGAGCCGGAGGTCCCGGTGCCGCCGCAGGCGGCCGTGAGGGCGGCCAGGGCGGCGACCGAGACGGTCGCCAGAGCGGTGCGCAGTTTCATGTTCAGCCTTTCAGGAGGAGGTCGGCGAAGTCGGTGACGGAGGAGACGACGTGGGTGGCGCCGGCCGCGACGAGCTGACGCTCGTTGTGGGCGCCGGTGAGAGTGCCTGCCGCGACGGAACATCCGGCACGCAGCGCGCTCTCGATGTCGTTGGCGGTGTCGCCGAGCGCGGCGACGGCGTGCACGCTGTCGGCGCCGAGGCGCAGCAGCGCAGTGAGGATCAGGTCGGGGTAGGGGCGGCCGCGCACCCCGGGCCCGGGCGCCAGGACCAGGTCGGCGAGGTCGTGCCAGCCCAGCGCCGCGATCAGCTTTTCCTGGGTGTCGGGGGAGAAGCCGGTGGTCAGCGCCACGCGGATGCCGCCGTCACGCAGCCGTGAGAGCGATTCGGCAGCACCGGGTATCGGGACCGCGCGGCCGTCGGCGATGAGCGCGGCGTAGGCGTCCTCGAACGCGGCGTTGGCGCGCTGGGCGAGGCCCTCGTCGCCGAACAGCGCCCGGAAGACCACGATCTTGGACTGGCCCATCGTGTCGAGCACGTACTGGCGGGCCTGCTCGCGGTCGGGCCCGTCGTCCGGCATCCCGGCCGCGGTGGCCGCCGCCTCGAACGCCTCGACCACGAGGCCGTCGTCGGCGACCGTGGTGCCGGCCATGTCGATGGCGGCGAGCTGAATGGTGTTGTGCTGCATCAGTTATAGTCCGATCTCGTCTGCGGTGTGTTCCCCGATGACCGGCCCCAGGGTCATGCCGCGCCCGCCGGGGCCGGTCACCACCCACACGCCGTCGCTCACCTGGGCGCGGTAGGCCAGGCGGCCGGGGTCCACGCACTGGCTGTACACCCCGGCCCACCGCTGCCGGATGGGCGGCAACGGGCGGCCGAGCAGCTCCTCGACCACGCCGGCGAGGTAGGTGTAGGGGGCCTCGGCGACGTCGAACGGGAATGGTTCGCGGTACTCGTGGGTGTCGCCGATGGTCAGCCCGCCGTGCCGGCGCTGCACGCACAGCAGCTGCATGCGGTGCTCGGCGGCGATCGGATCCTGGTGTTCGCTGCGTCGCAACTCCTCCAGGGCGTTGCCCGCGTAGGCGGGGTAGTAGCGCAGGCTGTCTCCGTCGGCGATGGCCGTGGTCAGTGGCTCGTCGAGCGGCGCGGTCTGCATCATCTGCAGCCGGACCCGGCGCACGGGCAGCTCTCCGGCGATCTCCCGGACCAGCCCGCCGTGGGCGGCGCCGGCGCAGACGATCACCACGTCGGCGTCGTGACTGTCGCCGCTGTCGTCGACGACGCGGGTGCCGGTCACGGTGCGGGCCTCGGCGCCGGGGACGAACGTGTAGCGTCCGCTGGTCTGCAGTGCCGCGCGGATGGCGGGCAGCGCCTGACGGGACTCGACCGCGCCGTCGCGCGAACAGTGCAGTGCGGCAAGGAACTTGCCGCGCAGCGCCGGGTTGATACGCCGCGCCTCGCCCGGTTCGAGCAGCCGGAATCCGCGGCGGCCGGTGTCGGCGCGGGTGCAGACCTCCTCGGCGACGGCCACCTCGGCGGGAGTGCGCAGCAGGGTCAGCGACCCGCAGGGGCGAAACCCGATCCCGGGCACCTCGGCGCCCAGTTCCTCCCACAGCGTGCGCGAGCGCAGGCTGGCGTCGAGTTCACCCGAGGACCGCCCGGACACCCAGACCAGTCCGAAGTTGCGCACGGTGGCTCCGCGCGCTTCGGTCTCGCGGTCGAGCTGGGTGACCGCGTGGCCGCGGCGCACTGCCTGCCAGGCGTGGGCGGTGCCGAGGATTCCGCCGCCGATGATGGTGACCCGCATGGGGGTTGAGACAACCGGGCGTGAGCGTCGGCACCGCAATGGTGCGATGTGGGCAGGCGGAACACCCGGTGAACAATTGGTATAGACCAATCAGGGGTATGGTTGGCGCCATGCGAACCAGAGCCGAATACGTGCGGGCCGAAACCGCGGCCCTGCTGGACTCGTTGCGCGGGGTGTGGGACGAGACCGCCGTCGACGAATGGGCCCACGCGCTGCAGGCCGCGGCGTGCGCCATCGCCGACGACGCCGACGAGGAACTGATCCTGGCCGCGGCGCTGCACGACATCGGGCACAGCCCGCTGCTCGGCGGACCGGGCGTCGCCGACCACTCCGGGATCGCCCGCGACTGGATCACCGCCCGTTTCGGCGGGCGGGCCGGCTGGTTGGCCGGCGCGCATGTCGCCGCTAAACGCCACCTCGCCGCCGTCGACCCCGGTTACGCCGCGTCGCTGAGCGCGACCTCGGTGGCGTCGCTGACCGCGCAGGGCGGTGCGGTGGTGGATCCCTACTTCGCCGGGCATCCCTGGCATTCGGACGCGCTGCGGCTGCGCCGTTACGACGACGCCGCCAAGGATCCTGCGGCACCGGGAGCGCCGGTGCAGATGGTCCTCGACCTGGCTCAGCGCCTGGCCCGATGAGCCTGCCGAAGCCGTACCTGGTGCGCACCGGGCTCGACGAGATCCTCGACGGCCTGCACGAAGGCGACGCGTTCCCGCCGGAGCGGGAGCTGGCGGCCCGGTTCCAGGTGGCCCGGGAGACGGTGCGTCAGGCCGTGCACGAGTTGCTGGTGGAGGGCCGCATCGAGCGGCGCGGTCGCGGGACGGTGGTCTCGCGCCCCAAGCTGGTGCAGCCGTTGTCGCTGCAGTCCTACACCGAGGGCGCCCAGCGGATGGGCCGCACCCCGGGCCGATTGCTGGTGACGTGGGAAGACGTCACCATCGAGCCGGAAATGGCTGCTGCGCTGGATGTTTCGCCGCGAGACCGGGTGATGCACCTGGAGCGGGTGCTGCTGGCCGACGGCGTGCGGATCGGGTTGGAGAGCACGTATCTGCCGCGGCACCGGTTCGCCCATCTGGCCGAGGACTTCGACCCGACAACGTCGTTGTATGCCGCGCTGCGCGCCCGCGGGGTGGTGTTCGGTCAGGCCAGCGAACGCATCGAGACGGTGTTGCCGTCGCCGCGGGAGGCGGCACTGCTCGAATCCACCACCGCGATGCCGATGCTGCTGCTCAACCGCCGCTCCGTGGACACCGACGGAGCCCCGATCGAGGTGGTGCGCGCGCTGTACCGCGGCGACCGGGTGGCCTTCGAGGCGACGCTCACCGACCGCTGACCGTGTGACCGGGTGACGGACGCCCCCGCCCGCGGGTATGAACGACAGCATGCGTATCGCAGAGGGAGTCACCCTGGGCAGCGGGCTGCAGGCGGTGCAGGCGACCGCCGGGGCCCTGATCGCCCAGACCGGGGACCTGTTCGCCGCCGGAGACACGTTCACCGCGACGTTGACCATCGATGACCGCGCGGACGTGCCGAGTTCGGCGAGGCTGCTGCAACCGGGCAGCTCCCATGACGCCGTCGTGCAGGTCGGCCCCGATACCCCGGGACCGGCCGCGCGCGGTCTGTGCATCAAGATTCCGGACGCCTACGGGCCGGGAAAGGACCAGGACTTCCTGCTGGCGTCGTCGGGGGACGGTGCGCCGCTGCATCACGCGGTGTTGCCGGCTGATCCGGTCGCCCCGCTCTACTCGTCGCTGTGGCTCTACCTGGTCGGGTTCACGCCGCTGCTGTTCGGGGTCCGCCCGCCGACCACCGGTCCGGATGTCCGCTTCGGAACCGGTGACCGGCTCAGCTTCCAGGTCAGTGCGCCGGTCGGCCAGTTCCGCCCGGTGGGTGAGGTGACGCTGGGCGCGCCGCACGACGGGCCGGTGCGGTACTCGGCCCGGCACAGCGGCGGCGGCATCCGGGCACTCCCGCCGGTGTCGTTCTACTGAGCGCGGACGCGCCATGATGGTGGTCACCGGACCCTCGGGCAACGTCGGCGCCGAGCTGGTGCAGATGCTCGCCCGCAGCGACTCCGCACGTGCGTGGCGGGTGGCCAGCCGGCACCCGGTGCAGGCGGGCGGGGCCGAGGCGGTGCACTTCGACTTCTTCGACCGCACCACCTGGGCGGCCGCCCTCGACGGGGTGCAGTCGCTGTTCCTGTTGTTCCCGCTGCCGGGCAATAAGGCCGCCCGGGCGGCGCTGGTGCCGTTCGTGCAGGGCGCGCAGCAGGCGGGCTGCCGGCACGTGGTGTACGTGTCGGTGTTCGGTGCAGACCGGGCCCGCTTCATCCCGCACCACACGGTCGAAAAGGCGCTGCGGGAGAGCCGGATGACGTGGACCGTGCTGCGGTGCGGGTTCTTCATGCAGAACCTGCACCGCGCCATCTCCACCCACGGCATCGACATCACCGAGCACCACGAGCTGTTCATCCCCGCCGGCCGCGGCGCCACCGCGTTTCTGGACGCCCGCGACGCCGCGGCGGTGGCCGCCGCCGTCCTCGACGATCCAGACCGGCACCGCAACGTGGTGCACCATCTCAGTGGCCCGCGCCGGTGGCTCATGACCGAGGTCGCCGACGAACTCAGCGCCGTGCTGGGGTATCGCGTCCGCTACACCGACCCCAACCTGATCGCGTTCGCGCGCCGGCTGCGCGGACGCGGCGTCGGGTGGGACACCGTCGGGTTCATGGCCGCGGTCTACACGCTGACCCGATTCGGGGCCAACCAACAGATCACCGCCGACGTGCAGCGCCTGCTGGGCCGGCCGCCGGGCACGCTGGAACAGTTTCTGCGCGACAGCGCCTGGCGGTTCCGCCATCAGGCGTGGACCTAGGAATCACTCGCCGCGGTCAGATGTGGACGTATACCCCAGCCGGTTTCGGTGCGCCATCGGGTGTGGACGCAGCCGGTCACTCGCCGCGCCCGGTCTGCTGCTGCAGGTCGTCGATCATCTCGGAAGCCTGCGCCTTGGTCAGGTCATCGGACACCTCGGCACCGGCTTCCTGCGCCAACGTGTGCAGGTAGCTGCGCTGTGCGCCGGTCATCGGCTCGTCACCGGTCACCCACTGCGAGGTGTCCTTCGCGGGGTTCTCCTGCGGGGCCTGGGTGATGTCTTCGCTCATGCCCACCCGAATGCCCATCGCAAGTGTGTTCGAAACGCGGGCCTCGGTGACGGCCGGGTTCGCGGCACTGCCAGTATCGACGGGTGGGCAAGAACGAACGCGCCAAGATCGTCATGACCGACGGCGAGATCGCCGAATTCATCGAACGCAGCCGCACCGCCACGATGGCCACCGTGCTTCCGAGCGGGCGGCCTCACCTGGTGGCCATGTGGTACGCCGTGCTCGACGGTGAGATCTGGTTCGAGACCAAGGCCAAGTCGCAGAAGGCGGTCAATCTGCGTCGTGACCCGACCATCACCGTGATGATCGAGGACGGCTTGTCCTACGACACGCTGCGGGGGGTATCGATCGACGGGACGGCCGAGATCCACGACGATCCGGAGACCAACTTGCGGGTCGGCATCAGCGTGTGGGAGCGCTATACCGGCCCCTACACCGAGGACATGCGGCCCTTCGTCGACCAGATGATGAACAACCGCATCTGTGTGCGCGTGGTTCCGTCGCGGCTGCGCAGCTGGGATCACCGCAAGCTCGGCATGGACGGCATGCCGATCTCCGGTAGCACCGCCCAGTACCTCTAGGCCGAAAGACAGTTTGAACTGCAGTCATGCGCGTCTGCATGGCATGCTGCAAACATGCCTAAGACGGTGCGAATCCGTGGCATCGACGATGAGGTGTACGCGGGTTTGGTCCGCCGAGCCGGCGAAAAAGGAATCAGCGTCTCGGAGTTGCTGCGCCGCGAGGCGGCCCGCATAGCCGCGCGGCCGTCGATCGCGGAATGGCTGCGGCGCACCGGTCGCCGGCCCTCACAGATCACGACCGGTGACGTGGTGCAGACCCTGGACGGTTGGCGCGGTGATTGGCCCGATACTGATCGTTGACAGGGACCTGGCCGCCGAGCTAACGCTGCGCCGCTACCTGCTTGGCCTCGTCGGTCACCGGGTCGGTGATGTCGCCGAACTCGGTGTTCTTGTCGATGAACGCGGCGACCATCGGGCACACCGGCACGATCCGCAGTCCGGCGTCGCGGGTGGCTTCCAACGCCTGGCGCACCAGAATGGTGCCTAGGCCGCGGCCTTCGAACTTCTCGTCGACTTCGGTGTGCGGGAAGATGCGCTGGCCATCGCGGTCGAGGAACTCGGTGAAGCCGGCCTGCTCACCGTCGACGCTGATGGTGAACCGGTCGGATTGCTGGGTGACTTCGGTGGGGGCACCGGTCTTGTCGGTCGTCATGGTCACTGGCTACCCACTCGAGCGGTCGAGCAGATCAGCGAATTCCGGATTCTTGTCCATGAACTCCGCGACCATCCAGCAGTGCGGCACCACCCGCAACCCGGTGGGGCGGGTGGCCTCCAGCGCTGCGCGCACCAAAATGGTGGCCAGGCCGCGGCCCTGGAACTGAGGGTTGACCTCGGTGTGCGGGAAGAGCCGCCGCCCGTCGCGGTCGATGAAGTCGGCGACGCCGACGATGCGGCCGTCGACCGAAATGGTGAAGCGGTCGCCCTGTTCGCTGACCTGGGTGGGGGCGCCGGTCCTGTCGGTGGTGCTCATCTGCGTCCTATACCCCCGGATTGGCCCGCGGACGCAGCCTGCCGTTGGGCAGCGGGGGCGCGGGCAACCGGGCCAGCGAACCGCGGTAGCCGTCGACGGCGCCGAACCGGGCGTCGTGGTTCTGCCATTGCTCGCGGTAGGCGGCGATCTCGTCGTGGCTGCGGCCGACGAAGTTCCACCACATGACCAGCTCCTCGCCGAACGGGGTGCCGCCCAGCACCAGGACCCGCGCCGGCGTCGAACCGCGATTGGCCAAGTGCAACCGCTGCCGGCCCGGCTCCTGGTAGGCCAGGTCGGCCACCTGCAATCGCGCGCCGCACGCTTCGACATCCCCTTGGTCGACGAGGACGCCGTGCTCGAAGCCCGGGTCGACGTCGAGGCCCACCTGCGCGCCCGCCTCGAGATCCACTTGGGCACCGAGCAGGGGTGTGAAGGTGTGCACCGGCGAGCGCTGGCCGGCGAGCTCACCGAGGAACACCCGCGCGGTCACGCCGTCGCCCGCCGCGCCGGAGTCGGGCGCGTAATGCGCGAAATCGCGCGCCGTGTCGCGGTGGGCGTGCGGCAGCGCGACCCAGAGTTGCACGCCGTGCAGCACCGCGTCACCCGGCGCGGTCGTCACCGACACCTCGGAGTGGCAGATGCCGGCCCCGGCCGTCATCAGGTTCAGTTCACCCGGACGCACCATCGCGTGCACGCCGGCGGAGTCGCGGTGCTCGACCAGGCCGCTGAACAGCCAGCTGACCGTCTGCAGACCGGTGTGCGGATGGGGCGGCACGTCCATGCCGGAGCCGCCACTCTGATCGTGCGGACCGTAGTGGTCGGCGAAACACCACGCCCCGATCAACGACCGTTCCCGCTGGGGCAGGGTCCGGCGCACCCGGATGGCGCGCGGCCCGCCCAGTGGCACGTCACGGGGATGCAGGACACCGGTGAATGACGATGGCGCACAGTCGACTTCGTCAGGCGCGGTGTCGGTGTTACTCACGTGTCCACAGTAGCCTCCCCGAGGGGCACCAGCATGGCCGATCGCAGCACGTCGAGGTCGTGGTCGCCGATGCGGAACACCCCGAACCGGAACTTGAAGCCCCAGCGGGACTTGTCCTCGATGAAGTCCAGCCGCTCGAGCAGCGGCCGGATCGGGGTTTCCACGCAGTCGAGGAAGTCGACCTTGCGCCGCCACGGCGTGAAGTCCGGGGACACCTCGGCCTGGTACGGCTCGTCGTCGGTGATCTGCCCGATCGCGGTGAACGCCTGCAGCGGCGGGCCGTCGGGGTAGACCGTGCGCGGTGAGTAGAAGGCGATCCAGTCGCCGCGGGCCATCTTGGCCAGCATGTGCGGCTTGCCGTGGTTGGCCTGGGTGAACCCGCCTTGCACGCCGCGTTCGACATGGTCGCGGCTGACCGTGTTGATCCAGTTCGTCATGGACTCAAGCTAGGACCGGGCACCGACGATCCGCGGCCCTCGTGAGACGGCCTGTGGATAACTTCCTCAGGGGGATGTGCTGGCGGCCGTGATGTCGGCGACGGCCTGTACCACCGCGGCCGGGTTGTCCAGCGCGACGAACGTCGTCGCGTCGGGCACGGCGACGAGCGTCGCCGCGGGGAACGCCTGGGCCAGACGACGCCCGAGTTCCGGGGTGAAGCACCGGTCGCGTTGACCCCACACCAGCGTGACCGGCTTGGTGAACCGGTGCAATCGCGTCCCGACGTCGGTGAGGTCGGTGGCCGCCACCGCGCGCAGCAGCGTGGCGAGATCGCGCCGGATTCGGACGTCGCGGCGCGCCGGCACCAACCACGAGTCGGTCAGGCGCGGGTCGGGGCGGTTCATCAGCAGGCCGTAGCCAAGCGGAGAGTGGCGCAGCGGACGCAGCCGCAGCTGCTCGGCCAGTACTTTGATCGAGCGGGGGCCGCGCAGCAGCGCGAACACCAGCGTGAACGGGAACGGCGGAAACTGTTCGAACGCATCGCAATTGGTCAGCACCATCCGACCGATCCGTTCGGGGTGCGCGTCGACGACCAGCTGGCAGATGCCGCCGCCGGTGTCGTTGCCCACCAGCGTCACGTCCTGCAGGCCCAGCTCGGTGATGAAGTCATGGACAAGTCCGGCCATCCCCGACGGTGACAGAACCGCGGCGTCGGTGACCGGGATGGTGTGGGAACCCAGGGGAAGGTTCGGCAGGTAGCAGCGGTAGCCCTGCTCGGCGAGCGTCTCGGCTGCGGCGGTCCACAGTCGGCTGTCGACGAGGATGCCGTGGACGAACACCACCGGCGGGTGGGGCGAGGTATCCGGCCCGATCACGCGGTAGTCGATCGTGGCCTGGGGGAGCGCGAGCTGCGGCATGAGCGCTATCCTTTCCGAGGAAACTTACAAACACTGTGTATGAAAGTTACGTACAGGCTGTATGGAAGTCAATAGTCGTCACCGCACCCGCCGGACGCAGGCCGAGCGCACCGCTGCCACCCGCGCCGTGCTGATCGACGCGGCGCGGGCGCTGTTCGCCGAGCAGGGTTTCGCCAACGTGTCCACCCAAGCCATCGCGGCCGCCGCGGGTGTCACGCGGGGGGCGCTGTATCACCAGTTCGCCGACAAGACAGCGCTGTTCACCGCGGTGTACGAGGAGGTTGAGCGCACGGTGGTCGCTGAGGTCGCCGAGCGCATCGCCGCCGCGCAGCCGCCCGACGCCCTGGCCGCGATGCGGTTGGGGGCGCGGTTGTTCCTGGAGGTCTGCTCGGCGCCCGACGTCCAACAGATCGTGCTGATCGACGCGCCGGCGGCGCTGGGGTGGGACGCCTGGCGCGCGGTGGGGGCGAAGTACGGACTGGGGGTGATCGAGGCGATGCTCGCCCAGGCCGTCGCGGAGGGCGCCATTCCCGCGCAGCCGCTGCGGTCGACCGCGCACGTGCTGCTCGGCGCACTCGACGAGGCCGCGTTGTTCGTCTCCCGCGCGGAGGATCAGCAGCAGGCCCGCGCGGAGATGGACGCGGTGTGCGCGCGGCTCATCGACGGCATCGCCGGGCAACCGGCGTGACCAGTTGTCCCACCTGAGCCTCAGCGAAGGTAAGCCGTAGCCAGTGGGGCGCGAACCCGTGGAGGCCCCTCATCGCCGAGGCTAGAGTCAGGCTCCATGGGCGACGGCGTTCTGCGAGCTGAGGATCTGCGCAACATCACCTTCGAGAAGCCGGCGTTCGGCAAACGCGGCTACGACGAGAAGTCCGTCAACGATTTCCTGGCGCTGGCCGCCCGCCGCCTCGACGGGCGCGGGCACCTGTCGGCCGACGACGTGCGCGGCATGCGGTTCAACAAACCCAAGCTCGGCAAGCGTGGCTACGACCCCGCCCAGGTCGACCAGCTGGTCGACGAGATCGCTACCGCCATCGCGCATCTCGATGGCTGAGCGCGACGACCTCACCGAGCTGCGGCGTCGCCGCGCGCTGACCGAGGACGCCGCCCGCCCGGACGTGGTGACCCGGCGGCACGAGCGCGGTGGGCGCACCGCGCGGGAGAACGTCGCCGACCTCGTCGATCCCGGCTCGTTCGTCGAATACGGCCGCTTCGCCATCGCCCCGCAGCGAATGCGCCGCGACGTCGACGACCTCATCGCGCGCACTCCGGCCGACGGACTGGTCGCCGGCACCGCCCGCATCAACGGCGACCTGTACGGCGCAGAGGCCAGTGCCTGTGCGGTGCTCTCGTACGACTACACGGTGCTGGCCGGCACCCAGGGCGCAGTGGGGCACCGCAAGAAGGACCGGTTGTTCGAGCTGATCGAGCGGATGCGCCTGCCCACGGTGTTCTTCGCCGAGGGCGGCGGTGGCCGGCCGGGCGACACCGACTATCCCGTGGTGTCCGCGCTGGACACCCGCGCCTTCGCGCTGTGGGCCAAGCTGTCCGGGGTGGTGCCGCGCATCGCCGTGGTGCACGGCCGCTGTTTCGCCGGCAATGCCGTCATCGCCGGCGCGTCGGATCTGATCGTCGCGACGAAGAACGCGTCGCTGGGCATGGGTGGGCCGGCGATGATCGCCGGCGGCGGGCTCGGTGAGGTGGCACCCGACGACGTCGGGCCGATGTCGGTGCAGGAACCCAACGGCAACGTCGACGTCGTGGTCGACGACGAGGCTGAGGCCGTCGCCGTGACCAAGACCCTGCTGGGGTACTTCCAGGGTCGGGTGACCGAATGGACCGCGCCGGATCAGACGCCGCTGCGCGACGCGGTGCCCGAGCGGGCGCGGCGCGCCTACGACGTCGCCCCGATCGTCGAGACCCTGGCCGACGAGGGGTCGGTGACGTTCCTGCGCCCGCGGTTCGCCCGGGAGATGGTGACCGCGCTGGCGCGCATCGAGGGCCGCGCCGTGGGCATCATCGCCAACGACACCCGCTTCACCGCCGGTGCCATCACCGCGGCCGCCTCGGACAAGGCCGCGCGGCTGCTGCAGCTGTGCGACGCGTTCGGGTTGCCGGTCGTGTCGCTGATCGACTGTCCCGGATACATGGTGGGCCCGGCCGCCGAGGCAGAGTCCCTGGTGCGCCGGGCGTCGCGGATGCTGGTGGCCGGTGCGGCATTACGGGTTCCGATGGTCGCGGTGATCCTGCGGCGCGGCTACGGGTTGGGTGCGCAGGCGATGGCCGGCGGCAGCCTGCACGAACCGGTGCTGACGGTGGCGTGGCCGGGGGCACACCTGGGCCCGATGGGCCTCGAGGGCGCGGTGCGCCTCGGCATGCGCAAGGAGCTCGAAGCGATCGCCGACGACGCCGAACGGGAGCAGCGGGTCGCCGCGGCGACGGCCGCGGCGCAGGACAACGCGAAGGCGCTCAACGCGGCGATGCTGTTCGAGATCGACGACGTGATCGACCCGGCCGAGACCCGCGGCGTCATCGCCGCGACGTTGGCGGCGGCGCGTACCGGCGATCAGCGCGCCAGGTTCGTCGACACCTGGTGACTCAGACGGCGATGACCTCGACCAGATCGTCGAGGCCGCCGAAGTCGGCAGCGTTGCGGGTGTACAGCCGGGCGGCGTGCGCATGGGCTGTCGCAGCGATCAGCAGATCCATCGATCGGGCTCGCGGTTGGCGACCGGCATCAGCGACCGCGTTGCAACCCGACATGCCGCAGGGAGCATCCGCAGTTAGAGCGCCAGTAATGCCCCGCCCGAGAACATGGAGTCGTGGCATTCGATCGCCTCGGGCTCCGCGCCTGGCGGGATGTCGAACACCGCCTGCGTCTCAATTCCGAGACCCGGATTGATGTCTTCCATCCAGCTGTTGTCTCCCAGAATGCTGGTGGCTTCGTACTCGTTGCCGTTGACAATCAGCTTCTGGTTGCTCGCCGAGAAAGAACGTGCGTCATCGCCGATGTTGGTCACCCGAAGCTTGACGATGAAGAACTCGCCCTTCGCGATCTCGGGGGCGAACGCATCGTCGATTTGCGTCGCGCCGCGCTCAACCCCGAGAACTTGGAACTCGAACTTGCCGTCGCGGACGGTGGACCCGGCCGGAGCTGGCGCATCGCCAGCCCGATCCCCATCCACTTGCGGCAACGCAGCCGACGCCGAATCGTCGCCCACCGAAGCGGTCGACGCGTTCGAGCTGGAGCTGGTTTCAGAAGTCTTGTCACTGTCGCCGATGCTGCCGATCGCGACTAACACCACGACCACCGCCCCTACACCGAGAGCAACCTTCAAACCCGTCGACATGCCTGACTTAGCTGGTGGGCCGGGTTGATGGTTGCCTACTGGAGGTGCACCGAAGGATGCATAATTCTCGGTCCACGCTCTTCCGTCGAAGTATCGCTGCCGACTTGGATCGGATGGATCTGGGTACCAACCGGCTCTTGGCTGTGTCACGAAGTCCCCCTCTTCAGTTAGCTAGTCGACCGACTTAGCTCTAGAACGCACAGGCGACGCACAGAATAACCGCGCCGTCCGACAGCGCGTGTGCAGCCCCAACAGGTGGCCGCTGAGCAGACTGTTGACGTCCGATTGGTTCTGCCGGCGAGGTCGCCAGGGTCGAGTCAGGTTCAAGCGGGGTTGCCTCCACTCCCGCTTGTCGACCGGTTGGTTATGCGGGGCCGCTCTCTGACACTTTCGGCTACGCGCGAGTGAGACTTTCTCTCCCGTGCTGCCGGGCGTCGCCAATGAAAAAAGCGACACGCAGACCTTTGTCAAGCGCATAAGGGTTGCAAGTACCCGATATTCGAGCACGCGAGGAGTGACGTCACCAACCGCCCGTGATCTCCGTGCAGACCTCGCTTAACCGCGGCTGTGCCGCCGGCATGTACCGGAGACCAGCGCGCCAGGTTCGTCGACACCTGGCGACTCAGACGGTGATGACCTCGACCAGATCGTCGAGGCCGCCGAAGTCGGCAGCATTGCGGGTGTACAGCCGGGCGGCGTGCGCATGGGCTGTCGCCGCGATCAGCAGATCCATCGATCGGGCTCGCGGTCGGCGACCGGCATCAGCGACCGCTGCGGCAATCTGCCCGTAACTGGCGGCCACGGCGCCGTCCACCGGCAGCGGGTCGAAGGCGCGCTGAAGGACAAGCAGACGGCGCAGGCGTTCGGCGCGTTGCCGCGGTTGGTTGGCGATCAGCACACCGAAGTGCAGTTCCGCCATGGTGATTGCGCTGATCGCGAGCTCACCCTCGAGAGAGCCGACGTCAGGTGCCAGTACGACGCTGGTGTCCAGGATCGCTCTCACTCTGGTGCCCACGGGTCGCGCAGGTCGTCCGCGATGAGACCGCGGTCGGCCGCCCAGTCAGGGTCGGCGACGCCGGAGAACAGGTCACTGATATCGGCCCACTGCCGCCAGGCGCGCGTGGTCGCCGGGACCAGCAGCGCCGCTGGGCGGCCGGCCACCGTCACACTGAGGGACTCGCCGGCCTCGACGCGCCGGATGAGCTCGGACGCGTTCTGCCGCAACTCACGCAGTCCGACGGCGTCCACGATCTCAACGTAGCACATGTGCTACCGCTGGCGGCGACCATGCTTTACCGGTGGAAATCTGGGGGACGGTGCCGGCTGCGCCTCTCGGCAAGTGGTCGCTCGAAGCGACGGTTCTGAGTTGGGGCCCGGGGCATGCCCGGCACCGTCGCAGGGTGTAACCGCGCGGTGCGGTGCGCTATTCCACCCGGCCCGTACGCTGCCGAACCCCTCGTTACCGGCAGCGGACGGGCGCGGCATCAGGCGATGTCGGCGTAGTAGACACGCCGCTCGCGGACCGGGTAGCCGTTCCGCTCGGCGAGCGACTTGAGCTGGCGCAGAGCAAAGGTGCGGCCACGGCCGGCCTCGGGAACGTAGATGCCGGCCCACAGGCCCTCGGCCCGGGGCAACTCGCAGGCGTCCCGGGCGCACAGCCAGCGGCGTGGGCACGACCGGCACAGCGCCTTGGCCTCGTCGTCGGCCGTCGTTGTCCACCTCTCCGGATCGCGGGTGCAGACGCCGACCGGTGTTTCGTCGAAGGGATTGGCGGTCATCGGCTTGCTCCTCACGTGCGCTGGGCGGCGCTGTCGCCGCGGTGAAGCGAAACTATCGCACTAAACCGTAGCAACGCAACAGTTTGGGAAGGGAGAAGTGCAGCGTCAGCCGTGGCGCGCTGGCGCGACAGAGCCACGCGGCGAAGCAAAAATATGCAATGAACTGGCCAAATAGCTAGACGGGCGGCGTTGAGAATGACGTCGGCGCGTCTTCACAAACGGAGCGTCAAAGCAGCTCGCTGTCATGCTCGAGGTGTAGCTTGGACCCCGGAACCGTCGCAGAATGCAGCACCAAGCCGTAGCGGCGCACATCGCGATCGCTACGATGAATTCCGCCGATCCCAGCCCGATCCGGAGGACCCCGGTAGATGACCAACCCCGAGCCGGTCGATCAGTCGACCGGCGCTCCGGATCCCGGGATGGTCCGGGCGGGGGCCGCCGCGGCGGCCCGGCGCCGTGAGCTGAACATCAGCCAGCGCAGTCTGGCCAGCAGCGGCATCATCAACGCCGGGGCGTTGATCGCCTTCGAGAAGGGCCGAAGTTGGCCCCGAGAACGGACGCGGGCAAAGCTCGAAGGGGTGCTGAAGTGGCCGCCCGGGACCATCGCCCGACTGCGTCGTGGCGAAGTGATACCGCCCGTGGCGCCACCCGACACCACATCGGCACGCTCGGACGGGGACGAGGTGTCGCTGCTCGCACAGGCGGTCGTCACCGCGGTCGGGGGTTTCGGCTCGACCGTGGACTCGCTGCCCCCGGTCGAGGACCCGGCATTCACTCCCCGCGTCACGGCGATCCTGTCCGATCTGCGTCAACTCGAAGCGGTGGCCGCGCGCGCCGCACGCATCGGCAGGGTCACCCCGGCGTTGATCAAGGCGCTCGGCACGGTGCGCCGGCTCTACGACGACGTGATGTTGAGGGCCGCCACCGCGCCGCAGGCCACCCTCGGGCAGCGGCTCTACGCCGCACGGCGTGAGGCCAACCTGACGGTGGAAGAGACCGCCCAGGCCGCGGGCGTCGGCGAGGCCGCGATCCAGCAGGCAGAGTCCGAACAGTCGGTGACCGCTGCCGATGCCGAGGCCATCGAAGCGCTCGTCGCTCAGCTCAGGTGAGCTCGGTTCGGCTCAGTGCCGGTCGCGGCTGCGGTCGTCCTGGCGAGGGAAGTGCTCGGCCAGCGCCGCACACACTTCGAGCAAGCGCGTGCGGGTGGGTCGCGACATCGCCGCGGTCCCGTCGATCACCCCGCCGGGGCGCAGGTGACCGTCGAACGGCACCTCGATGACCCGTTGACCCTGACTCGAGAACTGTTGAGCCAACGTCGATTTGGTGCGCTTGTCGGCGTGACCGTCGGAGTCGTTGAGTACCACGACGGTGCGACGCAGCAGCCCGGTCATCCCGCGCGCGGACAACCAGTCCAGCGTCTGGCCGGCCGCGGCGGCACCATCCACCCATGGCGACGACACCACCACCAGCGCGTCCAGATCGCGCAGCACTTCCTGCGTGACCGGTGAATCCATCGTCGAGCTGCAGTCGATGACCGAGATCGAGAAATGGCGATCCAGGCGGGCCGCCGCTTCCCGGTAGATGGCCGGGTCGAGCACCCGGCGGCGGGCCGGTGTGGCCTCGCCGGCCAGAACGAACAGACCGGCCGCGTTGCTGCCGACGCGGTTGCGGATGTCGGCGAAGGTCTCCAGATGTTGATCGGCGGTCAGTTCCCAGAACGAGCCCTGTGCTCGCGGGTCGACCCGGCTGCCGAGCTTGCCGAACGCGGTGTCGGCGTCGACGGCGATGACTCGGTCGTCCTGGCGAAGCTCGGCGAGCATCGAGCCGATGCTCGCCGAGACGGTGGTCTTGCCGACCCCGCCTTTGCCCATCACGCCGACTTTGAAATGGCCGCGCAGCGGGCCGCGGATCGTCTTCTCCAACTCCGCGATCCGGCGTTCCTCGGGGGAGGGGCCGAGGTTGATCAGGCCGAATGTGGCGGTGTACAGCGCCCGTCGCCAACCCCGGCCCGGTGTGGGTTTGCGGGTCGGAACGAGGTCATCCGCGCGGATAAGTTCGGCATAGGAGTTGGGCTGGGGTGGTGCGGGGGGCTGCGGGGTGCCGGCGAACATCGGGGCCGGCTGCCCGGGTTGGATCGGCGCGGTCGGCGGTGTCCAGGTCTGCGGCCCCGGTGCGGGGCCCCAACCGCCCGGACGTCCCGGCGGCGCACCGTGGACCGGCTGCCGAAACGAGTTACCGGGGCGCTCAGCCTCGAACAGCTGCGGGTGAGCGCCGGCGGGTGGCCGAGGGGGCACGGGGGGCCGCGGCGGTGCTCCCTCGTGGTGCGGCGCCGGCTCGTGGTGCGCCGGCTCGGCGTCGCGGTCCCCGGGTCCGGTCCAGCCCGGCTCGTTCCGCAATGCGTCGTCGCGGTCGGTCACAGCACGTCTCCTCCAGGTTCGTCGGTCGCCGAGAGTAAGCGAACTCGCACCACAGACATGCGCCAGGCTAGCTCGCGCCCGACCCGAGCAAATCGACGCGTCGGTCACTGCCGGCAGGGCGGTGTGGGACGTGACGACTAGTTGCAGCCGCCGCCTTCGACCTCGAGAGGTTGAGACCGCCTGCAGGAGCAAATATTTGCTGATACTGCAAACCGGCATATTGATCGATAAGTGACAGTTGCTGCGCGACGCTTGAGATCCTGACCGTATCCCCTCATGGGCACCCATATTGGCGTCTGGAGGGGCCTGGTTCCACTGGTAGTCTGCCCTGGGGAAGGGGAGGTTCAGCATGCGCGGAATCGATGGGGTCAGCAGTTCCGGCAAAGGTGCCGGTTCGTCGGTTCTCGAAGCCGGCCTCGACGTCATCGACGGGATGCGCAGAACCACCGGGTCGGGGGAGCCGGAGCGCGGCGAAGCATTCCGGCGGGGCGCGCAGCGGTTCCAGGAGGCCGCCGAGCACATCACGGCGGCACAGCCCCAGGACTGGGCGGGTCCCGGTGCGCAGGCGTAC
>MDTD01044731.1_pt1 | contig 35905 bp, 33 predicted proteins | sample 811221 | NCBI WGS metagenome assembly MDTD01 (sample SAMN05326646, study PRJNA326480) | marine metagenome | isolation source: seawater | place: Pacific Ocean: South West | collected 2011
AGTTTTTATATTTCAACCATATCCAAAATTTGGAGGAGCAGATAGATCTATTATAAGATTAATTAATGGAAATAAAAGTGCAGATTTTACTCTAATAAGTTTAACTAAATGCAATTACTCAAAATACTTAAATAAAAAAATTAAATTTCTTGAGATTAAAAGTTCTAGAGTTTTGTTTTCTTTTTTTAAGTTGAGAGAAAAAATTAAATATATAATTAATAGAAATAAATATGATAAAAATATTTTTATTTCAAATCAAAACTTTGCAAATATTATATCTATATTATCAGTACATAAAATTAAAAATTTGAAAACAATTTTAATTGAAAGAAATCATTTAATAGAATTGAAGTTTTCTAAAAATATTTATGATTTATTGAAAAAAAAAATTATTTTAAATTTGATAAAATTTTCATACAAAAAAAGTAATGTAGTGGTTGGAATTAGTAAAAAACTTAGTTCGGACCTTAGTAAATTTATTGGAAAAAAAGTTAAAACGATCTACAATCCAGCATCTGATAGAAGCATATATTTTCGAACTAAGAGAAATAATTTTCCAGAAAAATTTAATAAAAAAAAAGAAAAAATAATTTTAAACGTAGGTTTTTTTGAAAAACAAAAAGATCAAATCACAATAATAAAAGCTTTTAGATTAGTAAAACAAAAGTACAAAAATATAAAACTCTTACTAATTGGTCGTGGCAGTCTTTATGAAAATTTAAAAAATTATGTTGAAATTAATGATTTAAGAGAAGATGTAATTTTTTTTTCAAACATAAATGATCCAAAAGAATTTTATAAAAAAGCTGATTTATTTATTTTAAGCTCAATCTATGAAGGTTTTGGAAATGTGTTGGTTGAAGCATTACAATACAAATGCCCAGTGATAACTTCAAATTGTAAATCTGGTCCAATGGAGATTATAGAAAATGGAAAATATGGATACTATTTTAATGTTGGTGATTATCACGAACTTAGTAATAAGATTATAAAGTTTATTAAAAATCCAAAAGATTTAACAAAAAAAACAATTCAATTTAAAAAGATAATTAATCAATTTTCTTTGAAAGAAAATTCAAATAATTATGAAAAATTATTTAGACAAATTTAATTTAACTTAAAATCTCAGTTAACTTATCAATAAAATATTTTTTTCCTATAGAATTATGGGTATTTCTCAAAACCTCTTGAGAGTTCTTGACAAACTTTGTTCTCAATTCATTATTATTTAAAAGTTCGTTGATTACTTCAGATATATTGGAAAAGTCTAGATTATAGGGAAGATATGTTTCATTTTTAAAATATATGTTTGGCCAGGTATCAATATTCGACATATCGGCAGTTATAAAACTTGCTCCACATCTTACTGCCTCAAATTCTCGATAACATATTTCGCCCCAACCATAAGATCCTAAGGAAATTTTCGAGTCTTTTAAATTTTTCAAATATTCTTTTTTATTTAATCTTTGATTGTATATACAGTTTTCATATTCTGAATCTTTTAAAAATTGATAAATTTTTTTTCTTTGAAAACTAATTGTTTCTCGTTTAAAATCTCTATTCATAAGACTAATAATATTAATTTTTTTACTATTATTTTCGCTAAAATTAAGTGCTAATTCAAAATTTTTTTTATTTAAAAATCTAAATTTTAGATATTCTTTCCAATAATCAAAAAGCGAATTTTTTGAATAATCAAAAATCTGAGCAACACCTATATTCCAACCTAAAATGATTTTTTTTCTAAATTTATTTTCAAGTTTTGTTTGTTTATAAACCTGTCTATCTTCAACATTAAATTTCTTATGATAGAAATCTGTATAGTATCTACCACCATATAAATTTTTAGAATAAAGAGATCGATCAATATATAGTTGTTTTTTTATATATTTTTTTACGTAAGGAAGCACCTCAAACTGTGTTGTGCCAGCACTATCCCTCATATCAAACCAATATATATTACTGTTAATTTCGCAAATTTTCTTTAAACTTAATATGTCAATATAATCATTTTTGGATTTAAAAGATCTTGAATTTAAAAATATAAAATCAGCTTTCAAACATGTTCTTGATAATTTGCTATAAAATTTGACCTCTAAACCTAGAGCTAACAATTCTTTCTTAAAGTACAAGAACCAATTCCAATAACCATAATATAACCCTAAATTTCGGGCTTCTTTATTTATTAATATGGAAATTTTTTTCATTAGTTCCTTTATAGACTATTTTTTACATTACGAATAATTAGCTTTAAATAAAAAAATAAATATAAAAGTAATATGATAAAAAAAATGATCAACCTAACAAACTATATTTTAAGATATTTTTCAATAATCAAAGGTTTTGATTATAAAGTATCAAAAAAAATAAAATTTGGATCAAAAAATGCTGATGAATATTTTGTGAAAAATCTTAAAAAATCAAAATATTATCTTGAATACGGTAGTGGTAGTTCAACAATTTTAGCAAAAAAATATAAAAAAAAATTTTTATCTATTGAAACAGATAAAAGCTTTTTTAGGTATATGAGAAATCTTAAAATAGATGAAATAGTTTATGTAAATATAGGACCAACAAAATACTACTCTCATCCAATATTACCTACTTTGCTGTTAAAAAATCAAATTAGAAAATATGCCTCTCAAATAGAAATATTTTTTAAAAAGTTTAATAGATTGCCAGATTTAGTCCTTATTGATGGAAGATTTAGAGTATATGTGACACTCGTTGTATTATATACCTTCTTTACAAAATATAGTAAAAAAAAATTAGTAATAATTATTGATGACTATAAATATAGAAAAAATTATCATTATTTAAAAAAAATTATCAAAATAAGATTAATAGGAAGATTTGGGATAATTTCTCTCAATTATAAAAATAAATTAAATTTCGCAAAACTAAAAAAATGCTGTGAAGAATTTATTTTGGATTATAATTGACAAATAATTTTTCATAAAATCTTATAATTTGATACTTAAGTTTTAGTTCAATAAAATTGAATATTAAAAAAGAAAAAATTAATGTTGAAATAATTGCTATAAATACTGACACATTTTGATAATTTAAATCATTTAACTCTCTAATAATAATTATGCCAATTGCATTATGTGTTAAATACCATGTATAAGACAAAAGACCTAGATAAGGGAGATATTTGATCTTAAAGTCGATCTTTTTAAGAAGAATTAAAATTACACTTAACATCATTAAAATAAAATAAATCTCAAAGCCTTGATATCTATCATTGATAAAGATCGAAGATATTAAAAATGTAAAAATAAATAATTTACCAACTAAAGAAATCTTTTTATAAAAATAGACTGACAAACCCAGTAAAAATAGGTTTGTATGTGGGAAAATTGATGTGATGAATGGGTTACTTATTTTTTCTGTAATAAATAAAAAATTTCCAATCAAGCAAAAAATAAACCAAAGATAGATACTTTTTGGAAGATCTTTTATAAGAAAAAATATTATTCCAAAAAATAAATAAAACTTTATTTCAACCATTAAAGCCCAGTAAATACCATCTATATATTGAAAATTTAATCCTGGAATAAAATTAGCGAATATCAAATTCATAAACCCAACAAACCATGTGACCTCTCTGCCTGGCAAATCAAAGAAAGAATAAAATATAAGAGTAAGAATACCACAAGTGAGGTAACCTGGATATAATCTTGCAAATCTTCTGATTATAAATTCAAAAAAATTTTTACTTTTTGTTATAGTCATAGCAATGCAATAACCACTTACAATAAAAAATAAATCAACACCACTCCATCCAAACTTTGCAATTTCAAGTGACCAATTATCTGATCTTAATAAATATGTGCTTTCATAATGATAAGTGTAATGAAAAAAAACAACTAATATAATTGCTACTCCTCTAAGTAAATCAACATTTTCTAATCTTTCATTTACTTTTAATTTCATAATATTAAATTAAAACTATATATAGTAATTATATTTATGATAAGCAAAATAAACTTATGAATTTTTATAAAAAACTTTTTTTAGGAACTTTAACAATTATTGTAGCAATAATATTTATCATAAAATTTTCATTATCATCAATAGAAAATAAAATAATGGAAATTACAAAATCTGAAAAATTTTATAACTTCATAAATGAAAGATTTAAATATGAAATGAATAGGCATTCATCAAAAGAATTAACTCAAGATGAAATTGACTTTTATACTATTGAATTAAATAAAATACTTTCAAAATGGAAACCTGTAATAGATAGGTTAAATGTTGAAAATATCAAATAATGAAGTTTTCAAACATAAACAATTATAAAATAATTGTTATAGCTATTTCATTATTCTCTTTTTTCATTTCAATTTGGCAGTCTACATATGTTTATGATGCCCACCATTGGGGTCTTGTAACATCAAATGCTTATGATCTTCTAAATAACAAAATACCTTATAAAGAAATATTCATTCAATATGGAATATTTACAACACTATCGCATTCAATTTTTATGAAAATAGGAAGTCAAAGTGTAATTTCAATTTTCTTTTTCACATCTGTTATTTATTCGATTTCAATATATTTTTTTTTTTTAATAGTTAAAAATAAATTTGAAGATCAGTTGGCTTTATTTGCTGTATTATGTTTAGTCTTAATTCACCCATTTGTAAATCACCCATGGCATAATTATTTAACATTTTTTTTCTTAATTTTATCAATTTTTTTTTTAGAAAAAAATATTAATAAATATTATTTTATTTCAGGTTTTTCGTTCAGTTTAGCTGTATTATCATATGAAAAATTTTTTATCGTATTTTTACTATTTTTTATAAGCTACGTTTTAATTAATCTTAAAAATAAAAAAATTAAAAATATATTTTTTTTATCAGCTGGTTTTTTTATTCCAATAATAGTATTTTTTTTATACATCAATCATAATCAAATATTTTTTGATTGGATAAAGTATCATTCTATAAGCGAGCTTTATATTGGTGATAATTATATAATTGTTTTATTAAGTTTTTTAAAAAATTTATTATATAATGGAATCAAAAATTTTCTATTTGAACCATATTGGATATTTTTTTTAGTTTTGATAATTCTTAATTTTGTTTTTTTATATATCTTTTTATTTGATAAAAATTTCGTAGAAAAAAAAGATGAATATTTAGTATATATTTCAATATTGTCACTTGGCTCATTTTCATCAGCTATTCACTCATTAAATAGTTTTAGACTAGCAACAGGAGCATTTATTGGAATCTTTATACTAATATTTTTTCTTAACAAAATTAAAAATACCGAGACACAAAGGATTATTTCATTTAGTATAATTATAATTCTCTGCTTAGGTATAAATTTTAAAAAAAGTGAAAATAATAAACTTTATGTGACGCCTGTTTCATTTGAACATTTTACAAATAATGAAATAAAATTTTTCAAACATTTGAAACTTAAGAAAGATACATGGAAGCACACCATTTTTTTCACCAAAAAAATAAATGAAATAAAAGAAAAATGCATAGATATAAATTACGCAATTAATTATACTAATAATACCTATTATTATTTATTAATTTCAGATTTTTTTAAAACTTTTCAAATTAAGCCATGGATTAATTCAAAAAGTACTTTAGACAAGCAAACTATGGATCTTATTAATCCTAATTTTGAGACAAATTTGAAAAAACGAATAAAAAAAAATCAAATACTTATTATTGCTGAATTGTCCTTCCAGATCCCTGAAAATTATAGCTACATTAAACTGCCTTATTCATATGAGAATAAACATAAAAGAATTTTAATTCCTAAGAGATGTATAGATAAAATATGAAAACATTTATTCTATGTGGTGGATTTGGCACACGTTTGGATTATGAGGGTAAGTTAAAAGCTAAACCGATGATAAAAATTGGAACTAAGCCAATTTTAATTTATATTGTTGAAAATTTTGTTTTTCAAGGTTTCAATGAATTTGTATTTTGTCTTGGCCATAAATCTGAAACTATAAATAATTACTTTTTAAAAGAAAAAAAAAAATATGTCAAAATTTTGAGTAAGAATAAAAATAATCTTAAATTTCAGTTTAAAAATAAGCAAATAAAGTTTATTGGAAATTTAGTGTATACAGGGATAAATACTGGAACCGGGGGAAGAATTAAAATTGCATATAAATGTTTAAAATTAAATGAAGATATAATTATGACTTATGGTGATGGTCTTTCAAATGTAAATATTAAGAATTTAATAAAATTTCACTATAAAAATAAATCTACGGTAACGCTAACAGCAGTAAAACCTAAGCACAGATATGGAATTATCAAATTAAAAAAAAAACAAAATTGATAAATTCGATAATGAAAATAAAAGCATTGATGTTTTTGTTAATGGAGGATTTTTTGTAATAGATAAATCAGCTGTAGATAAAATAAAAAATAATAATACATATTGGGAAAAAGAACCTTTAAGTTATTATTTAAGAAAAAAAAGATTATTTGCATTTAAACACAATGGATTTTGGAAAAGCTTAGATACTATGAAAGACAAAAATGATTTTGATAATCTTATTAAACAAAATAAAAAACCATGGATAGTAAAGAGAAATTAAAAAAATTTTGGAGAAATAAAAAAGTTTTTATCACTGGTCATACTGGATTTAAAGGAAGCTGGATGTCAATATTGTTAAACATGTTAGGGGCAAATATTTACGGATATTCACTCAAACCAAATAAAAAATCTTTATTTAACCAAGCAAATTGTAAATATTTTTTAAAAGAAAATTTTTACGGTAATATTAATGATTTTAACAATTTAAAAAAAAAACTTAAAAAAACAAAACCCAACATTTTGTTTCATTTAGCAGCTCAACCTCTAGTAAGTAAATCTTTTAATGATCCTCTTGAAACATTTCAGACTAACATTATCGGCACTGCTAACGTATTAAATGCAATAAGAGATATACCTTCTCTTAAATCTATTGTGATTATTACCACTGATAAAGTTTACAAAATTAAAAACTCTAATCAAAAATATAAAGAAATTGATGAATTGGGTGGTAAAGATCCTTACAGTGTTTCAAAAGTTTGTGCTGAGCATGTAACAATTTCTTTTATAGAATCTTTCTACAAAAATAAGAATATTAGAAATAAAATTTCAACAGCTAGATCTGGAAATGTTATTGGTGGTGGAGATTATTCAAAAAATAGACTACTACCTGATATCATAAACTCTATAAATTCCAAAAAAAAGATTGTAATTCGAAATCCTAATAATATTAGACCATGGCAACATGTTATTGAGCCGACTTTAGGGTATTTGAAATTAGCAGAATTACAATACAAAAAAAAAAGATTACATAAAGATCAAAATTGGAATTTTGGGCCTAACAAAAAAAGCTTCGTAAAAGTAATTGATATTTTGAAAATTATTAAAAAAAAGTACAAAATAAAAATTAAGATCAAAAAAAACAAAGATTTTTTTGAAACAAAAATTTTGAAATTAGACAATAATAAAGCTAAAAATAATTTGAACTGGCGTCCTAATTGGAATTTGCAGAAAAGTATAGATAGTGTTATGGGGTGGAATGATGAGTTTAGAAAAAATAAAAATGCTAAAAAAATTAGTGAACATCAAATAAATAATTATTTTAATAAAAAATGAAAATAACATACGGAAAAAACGTTTACGGCAAAGAAGAAATTAAAGCTGTTTTAGACCAATTAGGAAAAACAACACAAATGGGCAAGTCTGTAACTAATTTTGAAAACAAAATTGCTAAATTATTTTCAAAGAAATATGGGCTTATGGTAAATTCTGGATCTTCAGCGCTTACTCTGGCTACAAATGTTTTAAATTTTAAAAAAGGTGATGAAGTTATAACCCCATGTTTAAATTTTGGTACAGCCGTCTCCTCAATAATATTATCAGGAGCCAAACCAATTTTAGCTGATATAGATATTGATACATTGCAAATTAATATCAACGAGCTCCAAAAAAAAATAAACAAAAAAACTAAAGCGATAATGGTTCCAAATTTAATTGGTAATATTCCTAATTGGAAAAAAATAAAGCAGATAGCTAACAGATACAATTTAAAGATAATTGAAGACTCTGCTGACACATTAGGTGCAACAATAGATGCAAAACCAACCGGAATTTATAGTGACGTATCAATAACTAGCTTCTACGGATCTCATATAATCAGTTGTGCAGGAAATGGTGGGATGTTTATGACAAATGACAAGAAACTTTACGAAAAAGCCAAAGTTTTAAGAAGTTGGGGAAGAATGTCCACACTTATAAAAGACTCCGAGAATATTAATAAAAGATTAAATATTAAATTAGGTGGTATTGAATATGATAAAAAATTTGTTTTTTCGGAAGTTGGCTATAATTTTGAACCCTCTGAAGTAGGTGCATCTTTTGGTCTTATTCAATTACAAAAATTTAAAAAATTTAATAAGATTAGAAATTATAATTTTAACCTTCATCTCAATTTTTTTAATAAGTATAAAGAATTTTTCATAGTTCCAAAAGTTAATAAAGATGTAAAAACAAATTTTTTAGCTTACCCAATAATAATTAGAAAAAATAAAAATTTTGATAGAAAAAAACTTCAAATTTATTTAGAGAAATACAATATTCAAACTAGACCAATTTTTTCTGGTAACATATTAAGACATCCAGCATTTAAAATTATTATTAATAATAAGAATAAACTTCTATCCTTTAAAAATGCTGACTATATTATGAAACATGGAATTCTAATTGGTTGTCATCAAGGTTTAAATTACAAAAATATAAAATATATCCATTCAAAAATTTTGAATTTAGTTAGTAAATGAGAAAAAAAAATCAAATAATGTTATCTGATTATGTTCTAAATTTTTTAAGAAAAAAAAACGTTAAACATGTCCCCTTATTAATTGGGGGTGCGATTTCATTTATGGTAGATGCATTCTCAAGAAATAAGAAAATTAAATATATAGCTGTTGCAAATGAACAGTCGGCTGCAATGATTGCTGACGCTTACTCAAGATCTGGAGCAGGATATTCATGCACAATGGCAACATCTGGTCCAGGCGCAACTAATCTTCTTACTGGAATTGCTTGCTCATATTTTGACTCAATACCTTCCATGCATATTTGTGGTCAAGTTAACACATATGAACAACAGGGATTTCACAAGAGTACGAAAAAAGTAAGACAAGTAGGTTTTCAAGAGACCGACATTGTTAATATGGCAAAACCAATTACAAAGTTTTCACATAAATTAAATAGACCTGAAGAAATTAAATACATTCTTGAAAAAGCCTATTATATTTCAACAACAGGTCGACCTGGTCCAGTATTAATTGATATACCTATGAATTTTCAAAAAATTTTAATTAACCCAAAAAAACTTAAATCGTTCAATCAACCAATAAACAAATTATCCCATTTAGAAAATAAAATAAGAAAATTTAAATCTTTTCTCTTAAATTCAAAAAAACCAGTAATAATTTTGGGTGGAGGTATTAAATGTAGTAACTCTCAAAATCAACTTAATATTTTTTTAAAAAAATTTAAAATTCCAATAGTTGCTACGTGGAGTGGTACTGATTTAATTGATCATAGAGATTATAGGTATATAGGTAATATCGGGGTATACGGCAATAGATCTGCTAACATCGTTGTGCAAAATGCAGATTTAATTTTATCTTTAGGATCTAGACTTGATACGAGAGTAACTGGTGGTAAACCAGAAACATTTGCTAAAAACGCAAAAAAAATTATTGTTGATATTGACAACTACGAATTATCAAAACAAAGAGGATTAAAAGTAGATCTTAAGTTAAATTATAATTTAAATGATTTGCTAAAAGAGCTTAACAAATACAATATAAAAATAATAAGAAATGATTGGTTAAAAAAATCAATGAACTTAAATCATTTTTTTAAATTTCCAGAATTTAGGAAAAAATTAAGTAAAAAAGTCAATCCCTACCTATTTGTAAATGAATTATCGAATGTGCTTAATAAAAATAGTATAATCATTGGTGATACTGGATCTCATTTAACATGGTTAATGCAAGGCTTCAAAATAAAGTATGGTCAGGTAATGTTTTCCGCTTTTGGAAATTCTCCAATGGGCTACGCACTTCCGGCAAGTATAGGGGCACAAATAATTAATAAAAAAAAGAAAGTCATCTCCTTTAATGGGGATGGTAGTATTCAATTAAACGTACAAGAACTTCAAACACTCAGCAAATTAAATTTGCCAATTAAAATTATTATTATGAACAATCATGGTTATGGAATAATTCAACAATTTCAGGACTTATATCTCAGCAAAAGACATGAAGCTTCAAATCGTGTTGTTTCCAATCCAAATTTCAAATTTTTAAGTAAAGCTTTCAAAATTAATTACAATTTCATTAAAAAAAATAGTGATATAAGAAAAATAAAAAAAATTATTAACTCTAATAAAGCAGAAATAATTGAGGTGGATATTGAAGATAAAGAAAAAATCATGCCTAAATTAGAATTTGGAAAACCCATAGATAATCTTTCTCCACAGATAAATTTGAATTTAATAAAAAATTACTTATCTACAAACTAGGAAAATTTTGAAAAGAATAATAATTGTTGGTAGCTCAGGTTTTGTTGGAAAAAGTTTAAATAATTTTTTGAGTAAAAAAAATTATAAAATAATTAATTTTTCTAGATCAAACAAAAGAGATATTCTTAAAATAAAAAAATTACCAAAATCTGATTATATTATTTATTGTATTAAGACTAATGATATAAAAAAAAGCTTATATTTATTTAGACATTTTAAGAATTTACTCAAAAATTACTCTAAAAAAATAAAAATTTTATTTTTTAGTTCAGGATCAGTTTATGGCCCAAGATTTCGAATAAAAAAATTTAAAGAAACTGACAAAGTTTCATTAAAAAAAATAGATAATTTTGATAATTACAAAAGAAACTATGCAAAAGAAAAAATTTACCTTGAAAAAGAGTTTATAAAATTATCGAAGAAGGGGTTTAAAGTGGCGATTGTCAGAGGCTTTGCTTTTTATGGAAAATATATATTAAAATACAATTACTTAATTTCTGAAATTATCAACGCAATTAAAACAAAGAAAGAGCTATCAATTCAGAGTAGAATTTTTAGAAGTTATATGCATGCAAATGATATGTGTAAATGGTTAATGAAAATTGTAAAAAATTCATCGATAGAATGCCCTATTTATAATCTTGGGTCAGATAAAAAAATTAATTTATACAAATTAATTAAATTTTTAAATAAAAAATACAAATCTAAAATATTTATTAAAAATAAAGAAAATAAAAAAGTTGATTTTTATATTCCCTCTATAAATTTGGCTAAAAGTCGACTAAAATTAAAAAATACAATAAAATTCGAAAATGCTATAAATTCATTATTAAAATAATATGAAAATTTCGATAATTACACCAACTTATAATGAAATTGACAATATAGAAAAAATTTATATCGAAATAAAAAAAACATTAGAAGAGATTAAATGTGAATATGAGCATTTAATTATTGATAATAACTCGTCTGATGGAACTATAGATAAAATCAAAGAATTAGCTCAGAAAGATAAAAATCTTAAAATCATTATTAATGCAAAAAATTATGGTCATATTAGATCTCCATTTTACGCTTTATTACAGTGTAATTCTGATGCAACAATATTAATGGCAGCAGATTTTCAAGATCCTGTAGATTTAATACCTAAATACATTGAGGAGTGGAAGAATGGAAATAAAATAGTTTTGGGTGAAAAAATATCATCAGAAGAGAATAAAATAAAATATAATATAAGAACTCTATTTTATAATTTTCTAAATAAAATTTCAGAATTTGAATTACCCAAAAACACTACAGGCTCAGGAATCTTCGATAAATCCGTTATAGAAAAACTAAAAAAGGTTAATGATCCTTATCCTTATTTTAGAGGATTGATTACTGAATTAGGTGAAGATATTAAAACACTCAAATTTAAACAGCCATTAAGAAAAGCAGGAAAAACAAAAAATAATGTACTCACATTGTATGATATTGGAATGCTTGGAATAATAAAACATTCAAGAAAACCTTTGAGATTTATGGTTTTGCTTGGGTTTGTTCTCAGTGCAGTTAGCTTTTTTATTGGAATATTTTATTTGATCTATAAATTAATTTATTGGGAATCTTTTGATTTAGGGATCGCTCCTTTAGTAATTGGAATATTTATATTTAGCTCAATTCAAATCACTTTGTTAGGCCTTGTTGGTGAATACATAGGAATAATTTTATTGCATCAAAGAAACATTCCTTTAGTCCACGAAAAAGAGCGAATTAACTTTGAGTAAAATTCAAAAATTTTAAAAATTTAAGCTTAATTTTAAACAATCTTTTCAATTTTATTTTTTCTATACCAAGCTAAAGTATTATCAAGAGCATTTTCAAATTTTGTAAAACTTAAATTTCCGACAGACTTTTTTAATTTAGAATTATCTCCATGAGTTTTTATAATATCCGCTTTTTGTAAAGGTCTCATTATAATTTTTGGTTTATAAATTTTTTTTGAATAGTATTTTATTGTTCTAGTAATATTTATTGGTTTTCCTGAGCATACATTAAAAATATCATGTTTTTTTCTAAGCTTAATTTTTTGTAGTTTTAACAAGATTTGAATCAAATCTTTTATATACGTAAAGTCTCTGACATGATTGCCATGGTTATTCAAATAAAAAGGCTTTTTTTTAAAAGAACTGGTTAAAAATTTGGTAACAAACATATCTGGCCTGCCCCACTCTCCAAAAATTGTAAAAAATCTTAAACCTATCATATTTATATTATATAATTTTGAATAATTTTCAGCTAATTCTTCATTAAATTTTTTAGTCATCCCATAAATATTTTTAGGTTTTATTGACTGCTTTTCTGATAGTGGAAACTTTCTACTCTCGCCATAAACAGAACTTGATGAGGCGTAGATAAATTTTTTAGGTTTAGTATGTTTCATAGACTCAATTAAATTACAAAAACCACTTAAATTAGATTTTATATATTTTTGGGGGTTGATTAAAGAATATCTAACACCAGCTTGAGCTGCAAAATGAAAGATAATATCGAATTTTTTTTTTTTTAAATTTTTTTTTAATAATGACTCATCTGCAATATCTATCTTTAAAAATTTAAAATTTTTAGAATTTTTAAGAAATGTAATTCTTTTTTTCTTCAATTTTGTTGAATAATAATCATCATAATTGTCTATTCCTAAAACAACATTTTTTTTTTCTAAAAGAGCTTTGGCTAAATTAAATCCAATAAAACCTGCACATCCAGTTATTAAAATTCTCATAATTTCAATTCAATTTAAAATCATTTTATTAACACGCTTTTCCCAAGTATTATTAATTGCAGTCTTATAAGCATTCAAACAAATTTTTTTTGACAATTTTTTGTTTTTTAAAACATTCTTTATAGCATTGTTCCATTGATGTAAATTATTACTCTCAACAATCAAAGAATTAATCTTGTCTTTTAATATTTCTCTAATTCCTGGTAAGTTTGATGAAATAATTATTTTACCTGATGCTAAATAATCAAACATTTTTAATGGAGAACAATATAGTGCTGTATTTAAATTTTTAGAATTTACTTGAACATTTTTTTGATACGGCATCAGTAAAATATCCAAGTTAAACAACAAACCAGGAACTTTAGAATACGGAACATGACTTAAAATTTTTACATTTGAAGAAATTTTTTTTTCAAATTTGAAATTTTTATCTTTACCAATTAAATAAAATCTTAAATCTAAATTTTGTTTGGCAAGTTCTATTATTAAATCTATACCTCTTCCTTCATAAAAACTGCCTAGATACCCAATGTTTTTAATATTTTTTTTTAATTTCGGCTTTTTAAAATTTTTTATATCAACTGCATCGTGTAAAATTATTTTTCTTTTTACACTAAATTTTTCAGATAATTTTGATGAAATAAAAACAACTTTTTCAACATAACTTGAATTTATAAAATTCAAATTTACCAATAAAAATTTTGTTAATCCTTTTATTTCATTATGAATTTCAACTTTGTGGTGAATTTTATATAGACTCAAAAAAAAGCTTGTAATTAAACTTCTTGTTATAACAAAATCTTTATCTTTATTTTTTAGATAATTTGCAACTCTAAAAGCAAAAATTATTCTTTTTATAAAGTTGACCTTTTTTTGATTTTGGAAAAAATTTTTAATAAAAAATGATTTTTTTCCTCTTAAAATATAATTTTTTCTTAACTTACTAAAAGTCAAGTTTTTATCAGAATTATATAATAATAATTTAGTAGAGGTGAACTTTAATGATAATTCATTACACATTTTCACAACATGAGTAGAGTATGCGCTTTTGTTTGGTAAAAAAATTTCAGCAATGTAATAAGCATTTTTCATTGATTAAAAAATTTTAATAAAAACTGTTTTTTTATTTTTTTTTAAATACTTTTGAATTTGTTTTTTTCCTAAATCATGATCTACTAATTGAATTATGGCATCATATTTTTTTTTTTCATTTAATGAATTTATACGATATTTTTTGTAAAAATATTTATTATCAATAGTTGGGTCAAATACTTTAATTTTTTTATTTTTTTTGAATAGTTTAAAAATAATTTTTTGTGCTATTGAATTTCTTTGATCACCAACATTGGGTTTATAAGATTCTCCTGCTATCAAAATTCGACTTTTAAAGCTTAATTTATTTTTATCTAATGCATTTAAAATTTTTTCATAAACATAATTTTCCATCTGATTGTTGACATTTCTACCAGCCAACAAAATTTCCATTTTAAGCTTATATTTTTTTGAAATGTATGAGAGGTAATAAGGATCAACAGGTAGACAATGACCTCCAACTAACCCTGGTTTAAACTTAATGAAATTCCATTTTGTTGATGCTAGTCTAATTACCTCATTGAAATTTATATTTGCTTTATCACAAAATTTAAAGATTTCATTAAATAATCCTATATTTAAATCCCTTTGAATGTTTTCTATGACTTTTGCTGTTTCAGCTGACTCTAGATTATTTGTGAAGGTTATATTTTTTGATATCTTTTTAAAAACATTTTTTACAATACTTTCTCTTTTTAAATTTTTGTCATTAAATGCAACAATTTTATTAATAGTATTTAAATTGTTTGTTTTATCTCCTGGATTTATTCTTTCAGGGCTATAACCTAAAAAAAAATCTTTTGATGACTTTAGGCCGCTATTTTTTTCTAATATTTTTCTACAAATTTTGTTTGTAACCCCTGGATAAACTGTGGACTCAAAAAATATTATGTCATTCTTTTTTAAAACTTTGCCCAACAATTTACATGCATTTATTAAAATTCTTAAGTCTGGTGTTTTATTTTTAAATATTGGAGTCGGAACTGTTACTATAAAAAAATTACACTCCTTTATATTTCTTATATCAGATGTAAGAGTACTTTTAGTCTTTTTAAATAGTTTAATTTCATCTTTTTTAAATTCCTTATAAATATCAATAAATTTATTAAGTTTTTTGATTCTCTCTTTATTAATATCAAAGCCAGTGACACTGATGGTTTTTGATAAGTTAAGAAATATTGGCAAACCAACATACCCAATACCTATCACACAAATTTTTACCTTCATTTTCTTTTAATAATTAATATTACAAATACTATAATCATTTTTACAAATTTATAAAAATTTTTTAAATCTAAGAAATACTTAAAATACTTTTTAAAAAATAAAAATTTTTGAAACAAAATTAATTTATGTTTTTTTGACCACTGATTAGGGTGATTTTGTAAATAAACGTAACTTTTTTTGGAAATGAAATATTTTTTTTTTAACAATACACTTCTTATAAACAAATCTTTATCTGCCCCACCTGAAATTTTCAAATCATATCCTTTTAGATTTAAAAAGATTTTTTTTTTTATTATTATATTTGAACACACAACACCAGGGTTATAAATTAAATAATCATCAATTTTGAAGTCAGCAGGTATACTTTTATTTTTATGAATTTTTTTTTTATTGAAAAAATTTAATGTATTATAGATAATTATATCTATTTCCATTTTTTTTATATTTTTATAAGCGTCATATAAATAATTTTTATGCCAAAAGTCGTCATCATCCAAAAAGGCAAGATAATTTCCTTTAGCATTTATCGCTCCAAGATTTCTAGAAATTAAAGCATTATTTTGAGTCACATTTTTTAGATATCTAATTGATAAATTTTTATTTTCCTTAATAAATCTATCTATAATCTTTTTTGTTTCTGAATTATTACAATCGTCAACAATTATTATTTCTAGAGGTTTTTTTTTTTTGCACCAGCGTCGATCTTATAGCACGTTTAAGAAAAACATTTCTATTATGTGTTGGAATTATCACGCTAAAATTTATCATAACTCTTATCTTTTAAAAAAAGAATTAAGCTTAGAATAAATATAATTAATATCTTTATTACTTATTTTTAAATGAAAAGGGATTGATAAAGTTTGACGGCCCCAATTTTCACTTACTTTACATTTATATCTATATTTTCTTTTATAATAAGTTAATTCAGTGATAGATCTATAATTTACAGTCACTTGAATTTTATTTTTATTCAAAAACGAAATTAACTTATCTCTTTTTTTAGAATCAACCCCTATTGGAAATAAATGATAATCTCTTGAAACATTAAGATTTGTAAAAGGTAGTGTAATTTCTTTTATATTAGAAATTTTTTTATAGAGCCTTTCATAAATTTTTTTTCTATTTTTCGTTTTTTGATCATATATTTTTATTTGTTTTTCTAGGAATGAAGAATTTATATCACTTAAATTAGCTTTAAATCCTTTTGAAATTACATCCCAATGAGAATATTTATTATTTTCGAATCTTTTCATTGCAGGTTTTGTCATTCCATTATTTGAAATAGACTTTATTTTGTCATAAAGATTTTTATTATTTAAAATTATTGCTCCACCTTCTCCACATGTGATATTTTTTGTTGCATAAAAAGAAAAAACTGCGAAGTCAGAGCTACTTCCAATAATTTTATTTTGATAGTATCCTGAAAAACAATGTGCACAATCTTCCAATATTAAAATATCTTTTCTAACATTTTTTTTTAATTCTAAAACATTAAAAATGTTTCCATATATATGGACTGGCATTATCAATTTAGTTTTTTTTGTTATTTTTTTTAAAGTGCTTTCTATACTAAGTAATTTTGTATCTTCATCTATATCGGCAATCACTAATTTACACCCGATCATTTCAACAACATTCGCACATGCAACAAAAGTATTAGCTGGTATAATTACTTCATCATCCTTTTTTAAATTCAAAGATAAAAATAATGCAATGACACCGTTAGTCCATGAATTAGTTAAATAACAATATTTTTTATTAAAACGTTTAGATATTAATTTTTCTACTTTTCGTGTTATAGGCCCAGAGGTTAAAAATAAACTGGATATTGATTTTTTTACATCCTTATAATTCTTTTTAATCTCATGCTCATAAAAATTAATTTTTCTCATTTTTTATTTAATAATTCTGAGTAAACATTAATTGTCACTTTATTTTTAGCATAAGGAAATTTATCACTTTTTATTTTTTTTACTGTATTATTAATCGAATTGTTAATGTATTTATTAGTCAAATATTTTTTATTGATTAAATTCATTGATTTTGTCGATACTTTATAAGACCTATTATCAGTATTAAATTTTTCATGTTTAAATTTTACCTTTTTGCCAAAATATGAATGAATTTTTTTCGCTAAATCAATTATCTTAACATTGAAATTTCCAATATTTAAAATTTTATTTTTAAATTTTCTTTTTTTGTCTAATAAAGAATATTCTATTACTTCAGCAGCTGTTTCATTATAGCAAAAATATCTAAATTGCTCTCCACCTAAGACTTCAATTGTTTTTTCAAAACATGCATCTCGTATTAATTTATTTATGGCGATATCGTATCTCATTCTATTTGACCATCCAAATAACGTGCCAAATCTTAGAATTGTGAATGGGATTTTATTTTTTTTTATGAATTTTTCATAATTTAAAGACGACTTAGAATAAACAGATATAGGAGATAGTTTTGACTTTTCGTTTACTAAATTCTTATTTTTTCCATAAACTGAGCAAGTTGAAGCATAAACATATCTTTTAATATTTGATAATTTTTTATAAAATTTTTTTTTATTTATATAATTATTAGTAATAGTAAATTTTGGATCTAATTCAGAAGATGGGTCATTTGATACATTGGCTAAATCAACAATTAAATTAAATTTTTTAAGAAAGTTTTTATCTAGTTTATTATAATCTTTTCTTACTAATTTAAAATTCTTATACTTATTGTTATTACTTCCAAATAAACAATTATCTACTCCAACAATATTTTTAAAATGTTTTTTTTTTAATTATCTTTTTTACAAGAATTGTTCCTAAAAACCCCTCTGAACCAATAATTAATAAATTATCATTTTTTTTATTCATATAAATAAAATTTAGAATTATTTGATCTTTTAAAATTGTTATAAATCATACCAGTATTATTTTTTTATGGTCACAAACTTTAAAACTTTTATATATTAAATTTTCTAAAATAATAGAAAAGCATTTTACTAAATCATCAAACTTAGTTATAAAAAAGGCTAAAATGAGAAATCTCTTTTTATTATTAAGATCTCTGCAAAACATTGTGGAAAGTATAAAATATTGAAATTACTTGAGATTTAGAGAATTATGTCGTTTTTTATTATATGATCAGAAAGTTACCCTTTTTAGAAATTTATAAATGATTTTTGATAGTTTTAATAAAATTTTTGAAATAATAGACTTAAAAACAAAAAGATTAATTTTTTTGGTTTTTCTTTCATCAATATTTTCTGTTTTTTTTGAAACTTTAAGTATTGGTATGGTGATTCCATTGATTTCTGCAGTGACTGACCCAGAATATTTTTCAAAATTTCCTTTATTAAGAGATCTTACAAACTATTTTTTAGATGAAGAAAGTTATCAAGGTAAAATATTTTTTTTATTAATATTAATAATTGTAATTTTTTCTTTTAAAATTTTATTCATAATCATTAATACTTTACTAAGACTCAAATTAGTCCATGATTTTAATTTAAAATTACAAAGAACATTATTTTCAAAATATTTAGATTTAAGTTGGTCTAAATATTTAGAAAAAAAATCATCAAAAATGATTAGGAATATTCAAAACGAAACTAGTATTATCAAGAATAAAATTGTCGACTCATTAATAACGCTCTTTGCTGAAATTTTATTATTCATTTCTATTATTTTTCTTCTCATTTTTACAATACCAAAAATAACTTTAGGAATACTTGGTATAATTATTTTAATAGGTATTTTGACCTATAAATTTTTGAAAAGAAAAATTGTCATTTATTCAATGAAAAGATTATCTTCTGGTGCAAAAATTTTTAATTACATCATAGAGTCTCTTCAATCATTTAAAGATATATATATTTACAATAAACAAGATTTTTTCAAAAAAAAATATTTTGAACAAAGTAAAATTTATCACAATGTTCAAAAGAATATAGGTTGGATAAATAGCTTACCAAGAATTTTTTTAGAAGCTTTGGGTTATTTTGCTATTATTAGTGTTCTTTTTGTGTCAATTAAATCAAACTTGGATAAACAACAATTAATAACTACGCTTGGGCTTTTTTTGGTTGCAATCACGAGACTTATTCCAACAATCAGTAAGTTAGTAGTAGCTATTCAAAAATTGAATGAAGGACAGATTGTGCTTAATAATATTTATAATGAGATAAAAGAAGATTATCCGAATAAAGATTTTATAAAATCTAATATTGTTAATGATGATGAAGATTTTAAAGAGTCTATAGAATTGAAAAATATTAAATTTACTTATCCAGGAAAAAAAGAAAGTATTATTGAAAATTTAGATTTCATTTTAAAAAAAAATACATCAAATGCAATTTATGGACCTAGTGGTATAGGAAAATCAACAATTATTGATATTGTCTCTGGTTTACATCAGCCTGAGTCTGGTCAGATATTTATAGATGGTAAATTGAATTTAGATATTAAAAAATTCTGGAAAAATAAAATTAGTTATGTTGGACAAAAAAATTATTTATTCAGCGGAACTTTGTTAACTAATATAACATTAAAGACTGACTCCTCAAAAAATGATACTGATAAAGTAGAAAAGATAATAAATTTTTGTAATCTTAGAAAATTTAAAATTGATAGTAATATTAATGAAATGGGTTTAAATTTATCTGGAGGTGAAAGTCAGAGAATTTCTATTGCAAGAGCATTATTTAATGAACCTTCTTTTTTAATTTTTGATGAAGCTACAAATTCATTAGATAAAGAAACAGAGAAAGAGATATTAAATCTTTTAATTTCATTAAAAAAAGAAATAACCCTATTATTAATTTCTCATGATAAAAATGTGGTAAATTTTTGTGATAATATTTTCGAATTGCGTAAAAAAAAACTTGAGAAAATAAAATAATTACTTAATACAAAGATATCCTTTAAAACAAAGGTGATGAAAAATAGTTTGAATATCTTTAAATCCTGCTCTTTTTAAAAATCCCATATTTCCACTATCACTAAACGGTTCTAGGACCCCTCTTAAAGACTTTGATTTATTCAAAATTTCATTCGGAAAGAATTTATTTTCTTCTTTAAAGTCTAAATACAAAGAATTAATTATATTATCAAACCTTGCGTCATTTCCTCGTATTTTTTCAAAAATTATAAATGCACCTCCCCAATTTAAAGATTTGAAAATTTTATTAAAAATTGCTTGTCTATGAGAAGGATGAATAAATTGAATTGTGTAGTATGATATTATTAGATTGCTTTTTTTTAATTGAGTTCTTTTAATATCTGAATTTTTAATAATAATATTTTTAATATTATTTTTTTTTATTTGCCTCTTACAGAACAAAAACATTTTTTTTTCAATTTCTAGACCATAAAATTTCAATTTTTTTTTATTTGAAAATTTTGATAAATTAATTAAAAGATTTCCAGTCGAACAACCTATGTCATAACATTGTGAACCATCAAATAAAAAAAAATCTGAGAGTTTTTGTATAATTTGGTGACCTTCTGAGTAATAAGGGATTGAGTTTTTAATATGTTTTTCAAATTTATTTGGAACATTTCCTCCGAAGCTCCAAGCTCCTCTTTTTTTCATTATTCTCATATTATCAAAAAAGTTGTAAAATTATTATTATTACTTATATTTATAAATTCAATTTTAAAATTTTTTCATAATGTTTAACAAAAATGATCTAAAAAAACCAGTTTTAGTAGCTGAACTATGTCAAAATCATCTAGGGTCTTTATCGCTACTTAAAGAGATGATAAGTGCGGCCAGCGAAGCAGGAGTAAAATATTTAAAGATACAAGACATTAACTCAAAATATCTTGTCCATAGAAAAAAATTTGATTACAAAAATAATAACAATCTTTATAGACCATTTAAAAAAGAATTTACAAGACTTAAAAAATTAGATTTACCAAAAGATTTTATAAATATTTTTATTGAAGAGTGCAAAAAAAGAAATTGCAACCCAATAATAACTCCTTTCACTCATAAGAGTGTAAATAATATAAAAAACAAAAAACTAAAAGCTATAAAGATTGCAAGTTATGACTCAACTTCTTATCCATTATTAGAAAATTTAAAAAAATTAAAACTACCGTTTATTATCTCTACAGGTGCTACAACAAATAAACAAATTGAAAATACATCTAAATTTATGAAAAAAGAAATTTTTGCGTTATTACACTGTGTTACTGTTTATCCAACACCATTGCATCTTTGTAATTTGCAGAAAATTAGGTTTTTAAAAAAATTTACTAAATATATTGGATGGAGTGATCATACTGAATTTGAAAAAAATCATCATATAGCAAGTTTAGCATCTATTTTATTTGGTAGTAAAATCATTGAAAGGCATTTTACAATTTTAGATAGACCAAAAACAAAAGATGGAATTGTATCTATAACACCAGATAACGCTAAAGAATTCATTGACTTATCAAAACAATCAAAATCTGAAATTGAATATTATTTGAGAAATACAAAAAAAAACTGGAAAATTTGCATTAATTCAAAAAAACAAAGATTATCAAAGGTGGAAAGATTAAATTTAGATTACTACAGGGGGAGATTTGCAGCAAAAGAAAAAAGCAAAATTATTTATAATTGGGAAGAATACGGAAATTGATAATATCATTCATAGTTTGTCCAAATGGTAATGGTCATTTATTTAGAACTTTAGATATAATTGATTATTTAAATATCAAAATTAAAGATATTAAAATAAATATTTTTTGTTCAAAACCTCATAAAAAGAAAATTAAAGAACATATCAGTTTAAAAAATATAAAGATATTTTCGATAATTCCAAATTATGATTTACGTAACAGTCTTTATGAAAAACTTTTAAAATTATATAATTTTAAATTAAAAAATAGTGCTTTGCAAAATAGTAAATTTGTTATCTCGGATAATTTAGTTAATAAATACTTGCCGAGAAATAAAACTATTTTACATACAAATTTTTTTTGGAGTGATATCCTAAAAATAAAAAATAAAAAAAAAACTTTTGAAAATTTTGAAAAAAATTTTATAAATGAAAATGTAAAGTATATTATTGCTAATCGATATTTTTTCACAAATCATAAAAAAATTTATTCAAGAAAAATCCTAATTGGTTTTACGGGACAAAAAACTAAAAAAAAAAAAAATTTTAAAAAAAAATTTTTAGACAAAAAAATATTAGTCTATTTTAGCGGAAGTGACAAAATACCAAAAAGACTTATATTTAGTTTATTAGATAATAAGTACAAGATTTATACCAAAAATCATACAATATCTAAACTAAGTAAAAAAATCATAAGATTATCTAATAAAAAGCTAAATTTTGAAAAATTTGGTTTTATGTTAACGAAACCTGGGCTTGGATCAATAAAAGATTGTCTTAATAACAAAATATTTCCAATTTTTTATTTTAGAAAAGATAACTTAGAATATATAGAGAATTTTAATAAATTAAAAAAAATAAAAAAAATTTTTCAAAACGAGACATTTGATGAAAAAAAAATACTTCAAAATTTTTTCTTAATGAAAACTGATGTTTATAGAAGAACTCTAGAAAATTTCGATAATTTTAAATTTGATGGAAATGAACTAATTTGGAAATTTATAAAAAAAAATGAAAAAAAAATATAAAGTTTGCATTATAGGCTTAGGGTATGTAGGTTTAACATTAGGATTACACTTATCAAAAAAGAAAATAAAAGTTTATGGATATGACTCAAACAAAGAAATTTTAAAAAATTTAAGTTTAGGTAAAACACATATTTTTGAAAACAATATAGAAAATATATTAAAAAAATCTATAAAGAATAATTTTTTTCAATTATCTGAAAAAATTAGAGATGATTGTAATATTTATATTGTAACAGTGGGTACTCCTTTAACTTATGATAAAAAACAAAAGAAATTTATTTCGAATTTAGAGAGTATAAAAGATATTTCACAAAAACTTTCTAATGTTATCCAAAAAAAATCTCTTATAATTTTTAGATCAACATTGCCAATTGGTACATGTAGAAATATCGTTATTGAAATATTAAAGAAAAAAAAACTGAAAGTAGAAAAAGATTATTTCCTTTCTTTTGCCCCAGAAAGGACTGTGGAAGGAAATGCTATTCAAGAATTACAAAAACTTCCACAAATTGTTTCTGGCTTTGGCAAAAAATCTTTATATCTTTCATCAAATTTTTTTAGCACGATTTCTAATAAAATTGTTAAAGTTAAAAGTTTAGAAGCAGCTGAAATGGTTAAACTTTTAAACAATTCATTTAGAGATTTATCTTTCGCATTTTCCAATCAAGTATCAATGATATGTGGTCAATATAATCTTAATACAAATGAAATCATAAATAATGCCAATGACAATTATCCCAGAAACCAAATTCCTCTTGCAAGTCCAGGTGTAGGAGGACCTTGTTTGACTAAAGATCCATATATTTTAGATGAGTCAATTTCTAAAAATAAAGACACAAAAAGCATATTTACTATTAGTAGAGATATTAATAATAAAATTGTCTTTAATCTTATTGATAAAATAAATAAATTACTTGGGTCAAGAAAAACTAGAAAGATACTTTTATGTGGTTTATCATTTAAAGGCTACCCTGAAACAAAAGATTACAGGGGGTCTATAACTTTAGTTTTTTTTCAATTTTTAAAAAAAAATAAAAATTTCAAAGTTTTTATTCATGATCCATTATTTGATTCATTAGAAATAAAAAAATTACTTGGGGTTGAAAGTGAAAATTTTGGTAAAATTAAAAATGAATATGATTGTATAATAATAATGAATAATAATAGATTTTATAAAAATACAAAGCCCAACATATACGCAAATTTATTAAAAAAAGATGGTTTAATTTTTGACTATTGGTCATCTTTAAAGAATAAATTTAAACAAATAAAAAAATTAAAAAAAAATTCAAAATATTTCGAATTATAATGGAAAATATTTTGGCGATAATTCCGGCTAGGTCTAAATCTAAAGGTATTAAAAATAAAAATATAAAGAAAATTAATGGAAAGGAATTGATTTATTATACGATTAAAAGAGCAAAGGAGTCAAAACTAATTACTGACATAATTTCATCTACAGATTCAAAAATTTACTCTAGACTTTTTAAAAAAAACTCCATTTGGACACCTTCATTAAGACCCAAAAGATTGTCTGGAGATAAATCAAAAATTATTGACACTTTAATCTATACAACAAAGAACGCTGAAAAACTAAAAAAATCGAAATATGACTACGTTATCTTATTGCAGCCTACAGCTCCAAATAGAGCTAAGGGGGAAATTGATAGATGTATAAAAAAAATCATCAATTCTAAACATGATAGTTTGATAAGTTTATGTAGTTTAAATTCTTGCCACCCAATTAAAATGAAAAAAATAAAAGGAAATTTAGTTAAAAAGTATATTAAAAATAAGCCTGAGAATCCAAATCGTCAAGAACTTGAAAAACTATATGTTCCTAGTGGAAATATTTATATTATTAAAAGAGATATACTTATTAAAAAAAAGACTATAACAGGAAGAAGACAAACATATGATCTAATAAAGTTTATAAATTATGTAAACATTGATACAAACGATGATTTTGAGATAGCTAAAATTAAATTGAAAAACTTTAAATGAAAAAGTCTTTTATTTATATCAGAAAAAAAATCTTTTTGAATTTAGTTAAACTTGGTTGTTATTTAAATATACCATTTTTAAGTGCTTTTGGTATTTATTTGTCTCTTTACAAGTCAAAGAAAATTCAATTTGAAAAAAATTCCAAAAAAACAGCAATTGTATTTTATAAATCAGGTGGAATTCAAGATTTAGAATCAGCATTTGTCAATTCCAAATCGAAAAATAGGATTTTTTATTTACATAGAGAACTATTTAGAGAATTAAATTTTTTTTTTATTAGAAACTATAACCAATCTATAGTCGAATATAAAAATTCAAAAAAAAATATTCAATATTTAATTTTTTTAGAGAACTTTATAAATTGGTTAAATAAATTTTTGGATGAAATTTATTTTATTTCTTTTAATTTTTCTTATCCAGAAGAGTTTTATCTTAAAGACATATGTTTAAAAAAAAAAATTCCATATTTAATAATGTACAAAGAGTGTATAAGATCTTCAGGAGCTTTTGAGTATTTATTTGGAAAATTTTATAAAAATACGTACTTAGTAAACAAAAATATTTATAAGATATCAGTATACAATGAGATGACTTGTAAATATTTGATAAAAAATAATATTTTCAAAAAAGAACAAATTGAGATTACTGGTATGCCACGAGCTTTATATTCTGTTAAAAAAAATGATCACAATGTAGGGAAAAATATAACTTTTTTTTTAATTAGTAAAAAAGCTGGATTCCCATTAAAAAAAGAACTTTTACCGAAAAATTTAAGAAATTTTGATTGGGACAATTTAAATCAAGAAATTTTGCTCTCATTGGCAAAATTGTCTATTAAGTATCCCAAAATTAAATTTATTGTTAAAGGAAAATCTGGTGCATTAGATGAATATAGTTACTTAAAAAATAAATTCAAAAATTCTAAGCTTAATTTTTTATTTGGTGGCACTGGTCATAACTTAATTAAATCTTCTCTTTTAGTTATCGCATTTAATAGCACTACGGTATTTGAAACAATTTTAAATAAAAAAAAAATTATTATCCCTTATTTTAAACATTACAGAATCCAAAAATTAAGGAAGTTTGTTTATAATTTTCCTTTATCGTTGTGTGCAAATGACTCAAAACAGTTAGTTAATTATATTGAGAAAACGTTGAATTCAAATTCAAATGAAAAATATTATGAAAATGAAGATTATAGTAAACTTATATACGATTATTTAGGAGACATTAAAAAGTCCCGTACAAACGTTAAAAACTTTTTAGATATTTAAAGTGATTTTTCCAAAAAAAAAAGCAATTAATAAAATAAAGTATCAAATAAATGATAAAGAATTTGCACAGAAGGAAAAGAAATGTGAAATTTGTTATAGTAAAGAAACTGCTCTTTTCCAAAATTGTGGAAAAATTGGTAACTCTCCAGGAAAATATGGCTACCTACCAATTAAGATATGTAAAAAATGTAACTTAAAGTTTATTTCACCGCGACCAAGTAATGAATTTTACAAAAAATTTTTTAATTTGGATTATGGAGCAACTTATTATGGCTCGAAATATAAACCAAATAAAAGTCACATTACATTTCAAAAATTTAGAGGAAAGTTAATTTTTAATTTTTTTAAAAAATATATTAATAAAAATGATAAAATATTAGATCATGGATGCTCAACAGGTTTAACGATGATCCCATGGAAAAAAGCAGGTTTTCAAATAAATGGTATTGATCCACATCGGCCTAGCGTAAATTATGGTAAAGAGAAATATAAATTAAATATAGATTTTGCATTTGGAGAAAAACTGCCTTATCAAAATAATAGTTATGGTTCAGTAATTTCACTGGGTTCATTAGAGCATTGTTTTGACCTAAATAAATGTCTTTCGGAAATAAATAGAATTTTAACTTTAAATGGAACCTTAATAATTAGGTGGAGGTCAGATAAACTAATTGGATCACCACTTGAGTATTTTGGTTATAATACACTTAAATTTTTCAATAAAAGTACTTGGAAATATGCACTAAATAAAAATAACTTTAAAATCTCAAAATTGATTAAAAAAAAAGTTGAGGGGTATGATTCTTTTGAATACATAGTGGCAAAAAAAGTAAAAAAAGTTAAAAAGTTTAAAATAAATAAATCTTTTAAAAACGAAATAATTAAGTTTAAAAAACACTATAAGTATTATCAAAAATTGTGTTTAGAAATTGAAAAAAGTAAAAATAATAATTCAATGAAATTTAAAAGAAAATTTATTAAAAAAAACAAGATTGGCTTAATGAATATTGGAGCTAGAAAATCAATTAATAGGTTTTTTGATGAAACTAGATTTTTTCTATCTTTTATGAGAAATTTTAAAAAAATATATTAAGACTAAAAAAATAAATTTTAAATTCTAACATTAAAATTATTATTATATAAAAATTGTTTAATTTTTATGATGTTGTAATCTGAAAAAAAAATTAACGATCCAAGCGAAATAGCTTCTACTCCAATAATTATTGCTTCTTTAAAATGATTCAGATTTCCAATTCCTCCCTCAAAGATAATTGGTTTTTTTGACAAGTCTAAGAATTTTTTACATATAACTAGATCTAATCCTTTTCTAGTTCCCTCTAAATCAACAAAATTAATTTTGATTTCTCCTAGCTGTAGTTCTTGTAACAAACTAAACTGCTTTAGTGCATCTATATCATTATTTTCATAAATTCGATATTTGTTATTTATTTTGACAATATTTATGCCTCCCATAATTGATTGTGCTCCATAAATGTCTGATATTTCTTTTACAATACCTTTTTCTGAAAATAGAAAAGAATTTAAATAAACTTTATCAGCCCCATTCTGAAATGCTTTAATTGCTTTACCAACTGTATCAATTCCTCCACCAACTGTAATTGGTGTCATAACTGATTTAGAGATATTATTTAGAGTCTCATAATCAATATCATTTTCCTTGTTTTTATAACTCTGCAAATCACAAAGCATAATTTCATCAGAATTTTGTGAATTTAATGACTTGCATGTACTTACTGGGTCTCCAACATCTTTATGATTTTTGAAATTTATGCCTTTTACAAGCCTTTTATTTGAAAGCAGTAGCGATGGTATAATTCTAATAGTGTTATTTATATTTTCCATTCTAAAAAGCTTTCTAAAAATTTCTGTCCATTTAATTGACTTTTTTCAGGATGAAATTGGGTCCCTATAAAATTATCCCTTATTATTATAGATGGGAATTCATTTGTAAAAATTGTATTTCCAATACATAATTTATCTGTTGTATCTAATTTCATATAATAAGAGTGGCAAAAATAAAAATATGAGTTATTTTTTAATTTTAAAACTTTAAATTTGTTATGATTAAAATTTACTTTGTTCCAACCAATATGAAATTTTTTTCTATCTGGAAAACTAATCACCTTACCTTTAATAAAACCTAGGCCATTAGACTCACCATTTTCAAATAATTTTTTTGCAAATAATTGAAATCCTAGACATATTCCTAAAATAGGTTTACCAGATGAAATAAAGTTTTTTAAAGGTTCTAATAATTCTTTTTTGGTTAAATAATCTATTGCATGCTTTGCAGAACCAACACCTGGAATTATAATCTTATCTGAACTTTTTATTTCATTTGCCTTTTCAATAATTTTTATTTCAACACCCAATCTATAAAAAGAATTATAAACTGAGGCTAAATTACAAGCATCATAATTTAAAATCGATATCTTCATTCAAACTTCTGGTACCATTGTTCAATATCAGAAGGAACTGTATTTGAATTTGATCTCTCAAATTTTTCTTTAGTTAAAGGTTGCTGAGGTGAAATAACATGGTTATTTACAATTTTTAAAAATTCTTCCTCAGTTATTCCCATAATATCGAGCAAAAGATTTAAAGATTTTGGTCTTTTTCCATCATAAAGCTTCGTCAATTCAAGACCTTCCTTTCTGGTCATTCTTTTATTTCTGATATCAATTGAAGCTAAATGAGCGGTTCTTCCATAACCTCTTTTAACATATCTAATATAATCTCTAGACCCTTGCATCATGCATTCAATTTTTTCATAATCATACTCTTGTGGAATACCTTCAACTACATCTCCTTTCCAACCAAGTTCTTCTTTAATAATTTTGACCTGTTTTCTAACATCCCACGGTACATAGTTTCCAAGATAACAGGCTTTTATTTTTTTCTGTTTTAAAGTTCTTTGATCAGGAAAAACATAAGGTTTAAGATCACTTATAGTTATATTTAATTTTGGGTATTTTTCTTGTAGCATGCCAAGCATATCTTCAGCGTTTATACCTAAGTTTATTAATTTATTAAATTTATCTTCACTTAGTTCTTCTGGCTCTGAATAATCATAGAATGAACTATATTCCGAAGAAGGTTCACCATAAAAGATTAACGGTATATTTTTTTCAATAGAGACGTTTATTGGTAATGCTGCTATTCCTACATGACAATGCCAACAAAAATCTCCTCTTCTGATAAAACTTTCCAACATTAACTTTTTAACTATCTCAAAATCTGGAGTAAAATCATAGAAGTCTACACCTAATTTTTTTATTATTTTTTGAGTATTTTTTTGGATAGTTGGTCTCAAAAAATTATGATCAAATCTTACCACTAATGGTTTAAGTTTTTTTTTTACAACTAAATACCACAATGCAAATGCTGAGTCCTTACCACCAGAAAAAGGAACAATACAATCATACTCATATTTACCTCTATATTTTTTGATTAAAACATCAAGCTCCTCTCCCCTTTTTTTCCAATCAATTTTTTTTTTAAACTCAATTTGAGAACAAACCGAACATTTATTTTTTTTATCAAATATTAAGGTTTCTGCTGTTTCAGGAATTACACAATTACTGCAAATTTTCATATTTTGAAATTGAAAAAAATATTATATAGTTAAATTTACACATAATCGATGTAAATATCTTAAAAGAAAAAATTTACAACATATGAATGCTTGAATAATTTTTAATTAAAGCTGAAATTGTTTTATAAATTATGATTTATTTGAAAGAATTAAATACACAGAATGTTAATAAAATATATTTGAAATGGATGAATGATAAAAAAGTCCAAAGATTTACTGAACAAAGGTACAAAAAACACTCAATTAAGGATATTAAATCTTTTGTAAAAGAAAAAAAAAGATCTAAGAGTGAAATTTTATATGGAATTTTTACAATAAAAGATAAATTGCATATTGGTAATATAAAATTAGGTCCAACAAACTTTAAACACAAAACATCTGAAATATCTTATTTTATTGGAAATAGAAATTTTTGGAATAAGGGATATGCATCTAGGGCAATAAAGGAAATTATAATTATAGCAAAAAAGAAAAGAATAAAAAAGTTGACTGCTGGATTTTACAGAGAAAATATTGCATCGAAAAAAATTTTAGAAAAAAATAATTTTAAACTAGAGGCAATATTTAAATCTCAATTTAAAATTAAAAATAGAAGAACTGATGGAATAGTATATGGATTAATCTTATGAAGATAATTTTTAGATGATACTTTTAAATATTAATGAAATAAAGTGTTGGAGTGGTTCAAATATATATACTTTAAAAAATAATTTTTTGAATAGATATAAAAAATATTGAACGTAAGTGAATTAGTTAATGAAAAAATATTTTAACTTAGCCAAAAATAATCTGTTTCCAATATGTAGAAGTATAACAGGAAGAGGTTTGGTTGAAACTCTAAGCTTAATTAAAAAAGAATTCCCAGCATTAAAAATAAAGAAAATTAAATCTGGTACAAAAGTATTTGATTGGACTGTACCTGATGAATGGAATGTAAGCGAGGCTTATGTATTAGATAAATATAATAAAAAAATTATTAATTTTAAAAAAAATAATCTTCATTTAATTGGATACTCAATTCCTGTAAATAAAGTTATTTCAAAAAAAGAACTTTTAAAAAAAATCCATTTTCTTAAAAAACAACCAAATGCAATTCCCTATATTACTTCATATAATAAAAGACTGTGGGGATTTTGTGCATCTTATAACCAGTATAGAAATATAAAAAAAAAATATTCAGATAAAGATACTTTTAGAGTTGTTATAAAATCAAATCTAAAAAAAAACGGTTATTTAAATTACGGTGAACTGATCCTAAAAGGAAAATCAAAGCAGGAAATATTGATTTCAACATATGTATGCCACCCATCAATGGCTAATAATGAATTATCTGGTCCAATAGTTTCAATGTGTCTAATCAATTATTTTAGTAATTTAAAAGATTTAAAAAAAACAATAAGATTCCTTTTTATTCCTGAAACGATAGGCTCAATTGCTTATTTAAGTCGAAACTTAAAACACCTAAAAGAAAATGTAATTGGTGGATATAATCTTAGTTGCATCGGAGATGATAGACAGCATTCATGTATGTTCTCTCAATATCAAAATTCTATTTCAGATAAAAGTTTAAAAGACGCTTACAGGAATTTAAATATAAAAAATTATAAAGTATATTCCTTTTTAAAAAGAGGTTCAGATGAAAGACAGTATAATTATCCAGGAGTGAACTTACCAATTTCATCAATTTTCAGAAGTAAATATGGAACCTACCCTGAGTATCATACATCTTTAGATAATTTTGATTTAGTTACATTAAAAGGGATTTCAGGGGGGTATAAAGTTGCTAAAGAGGCCATGAAAATAATTTTAAAAAATATTTATCCAAAATCTAAAACAATTTGTGAACCACAGCTTGGTAAAAGGGGACTATATAAAATCAATTTACAAAAAAAAGATATTGATAATTTAACTAAGTCCTATTTAGATTTTGCTGCATATTCTGATGGTACCAATTCGATAAAAGATATAAGCAAAATCATTGGTGTAAATTTGAGAAATGCCAATAAAATATATTCAACTTTAATAAAAAATAAGATCATTGATTCTTAATCTTACTTAAATACTGAGAATAAAATTTTATATAAAATTTATACAAAAATAAAAACAAGAATAATTATTTTTTTTAAATATACGTAGTTATTACAGGTGACTTATTTTTGATAATATTTCGTTAATTTTTTCTTCTCTTGAATATTTTTGCCAGTCTGGATGAATTAAATTGGAACCTGTAATTTTTTTATAGAATTTATTTAAAATTTTTTGATCCTTGAGAGTCACTAAAAAATATCTTTTTTGTTTGAGAGTATGTATTTTTTTTTGAAAATCAATCCTCAACTTAAGTTTTTTTATAATCGATTGCGCCTCTTTCATAATATTTTCATTATTTGGATTATCGAAAGCCTCAATTGTAAATTTTGGCTGGTTATTAATATTATAAAAAAACATTCTAGTTATATTTGTTTTTAATGAATAAACTTGAACGTAGAAACAATTGTTGATTTTTGATGCGAGTTCACCACAATAAATTTTAATATTGACTCTTTTTGAGTCTAATTTAGGAAAATCACAATTTTTAACTAGAGCTGTTGGGTTACCAGTCCATATAATTTTATCAAACTTCAATTCTTCGCCCTTAGAAAACAAATAAAGCTTTTTTTTTTTCCAAACAGGTTTAACAGGTGTCGATTTAATTATATCAACATTATTTGATCTTAATATTTTTTCTAATTCATTAAAAAAAAAAGAATATCCTTTTGATGGTATGAGGCCACTTAATCTTTTTTTACCTCTAACAATATCAGGAACAGCTAAAATTGAGTCAAATAAAGCATTTTTTTTTTTTATCTTAATGATTTCATTTAAATCATTTTTAATAGCAATTCTTGAAATTCCTAAACCAATTGAACTATTTGAATTAATCGATTTAGCGTCAAAATCCGTTCCCACTTTCTTTAACCAATTGTTTAAAAAAATACTTATATTTTTTGGATAAAGATTTATTCTTTCGTATAAATTTTGATTCTTTGACTTTTGATTTTTTTTAAGTGAGATATTTTTAAAAGTTGGTAATGCAAACTTCCAGTCATAACTAGCTATTTCACTTGAATCTTCTGTAAAATTCGCGTGATGAACTCTAAATTTTGAAAGTTTAAGGAAATTTTTCTTATTTATTTCGTTTATCCATTCAGTAGGCAAAAGCTGATGACATCCGCTAAAATATTTGCTTTCATCACTAACAAAATCATTTGTTATTCCACCAATTTTGTTACTACTTTCATAAATTGATACATTGTGACCTTTTTGAGCTAGAAAGTAAGCACCAACTAAACCAGTTATACCCGCCCCAACTATTGCAAAATTTTTTTTCAATTTTTTTTCTCAGCAACTATTGTCCATGTGGCTAACTTATCTTTTTTACCTTTTTCACTTATCTCAATTTTATGTTTTAGAGAAATTACTCTAAATTTTTTAAAATAATTAAGCATCATTTTTTTTGATGAAAAATGAAAACTACCTGCATTTGAAAAAATACTATTTTTCATATCTTTTTTGGTATTTCTGTCTTCATCAATTACTCCTTTTTTAAAGTCAGTGGTTAAAGTTGAATACCAGTCTATTCCAAAAAATAAACCTTTTTTATTTAGCTTTTGCTCTAAGTTAGATATTGATCTTATTATCGATGATCTTTTATTGCAAGTTATTGCTGCCCTATCAATTATCAGATCAAATTTTTTATCCGTAGGAATATTTTTTGTAAAATCAGCAACAAAAAGTTTTTTTTTAATTTTCGGATATTTTTTTTTTAAAAAATTTATAACTAATTCACTTCCATCTAAACCATAATAATCTACTTTTTGCTCTAAAAACAAAGGTATATTTGCACCCGCACCACAACCAAGCTCTAATATTTTAATCTTTTTATTATTCTTTTTTGGAAAATTATTAAAATATAAAGAAATTACCTCACTCCAAGGCCAAATTGATAAATTAGTCTTATTAAAATAAAGTTTGTTCCATGCATTAGAAAAGCTCATAATTTTATTAATTTATTCTCCTAAAAAAATTTTCACTTAATTTCCCTTTATAATATTTTTTAAAATTTTCCTCTTTATTCTCAAATTTTTCAATCAATTTAAATATTGATTCCAAATGATTAAGATACTTATTTATAATCATCTTAGTATGAGCTGTACTTAAATATACCGTAGTTCCTGCTAAATAATTATTTTGTAAGAAAAAGTAAGATAGAAATGTTTTATATTTAAGGTGGTTTTTTCTGAAAGTAAAACTAGGTATGGCATCTAGCCCAGAAACATCTATTTCAACATTGTATTTTTTAGCAATCTCAAGCCATTTTTTTTTTATAAACTTTCCATTTTTGGAAATTATCTCCCATGATTTGGTTCTTTTCATCTCTTTTAAAGTCGCTAAAGCAGCAACTGGACCAAGTCTCTCAGTCCAAAAAGTACTACTTATAAAGCTATCTTGTGCGTAATCCATTACCTTAGATGTACCTAAAATTGCATTAATTGGATATCCATTTCCAAGTGCTTTACCAAGAATTAGGATATCAGGGTTAACTTTGTATAAATTATGTATTCCTCCAAGTGTTTGTCTAAAGCCAGAAGTACATTCATCAAATATTAATATTATGTTATTTTTTTTTGTAAATTTTCTTATTTTTCTTAAAAATTTTATGTCTGGCTTTGTATTTCTAAATATTTCCATCTTAATTACACCAACATTCTTTTTTAAACAAAGCTTCTTAAGGCTTTCAAAAGAATTCATTTCAAATGGAAATACTGTGTCTTTTAATTTTTTTGGAACACCTTTTATCTTAAGGTTATTCAATAGATGTTTGTTCAAATTATTTTTACTTGATAGGTTGGAGGCTAAGTACCAATCGTGCCAACCATGATAGCCATTAAAGGCAATATTATCTTTGCCACTTGCTGCTCTAGCAATTCTTATTGCTATAGAATTTGCCTCCCCGCCTGACCTAGTAAATCTTATTTTTTTAAAATGTTTATTTATTTCTAATAGCTTTTTCGATAAGAAAACTTCTTCTGAACAATTTAACGAAGACATGTTTCCTTTATCAACTGCTTTTTTAACAGCGTTATCAATTTTTGAATTACTATAACCGAGAGAATTTGTTCCTACAGACATTGTAGACATATCTGTGTATTTTTGATTATCAAGATCCCAAACGAAACAGCCTTTTGCTTTACTAAAATAAGTTGGCCAAATATTTGGTAAAAAGAGTTCGGGTCTTTTTGAAAAAAGCATAGTTCCACCAGGAATAATTTTTTTTGCTTGTTTCCAAAGATTCTGTCCTTTTTTACTTATTTTGAGTTTCATTTTAAATTACCAACTTTTTTTAATATTTTTTCCCAAGGTAAAAAATAATTATATCCAATTTTTAAAAATATTTTTTTTAAATATAAATAATCTTTTTTATAATCTATTGTCCATCTTAATTTTGAATAATCTTTTTTATATTTATAATTATATTTTTTTATTTTTTCATCTTTAATTAAGTATGGTGTCACATGCTCTTTATCATAAACGCTAAGTTTTTTTGATTTTAAATTTAACAATGTTTTTAAATCAAGGATTTCAATATCTAAACCATCTGGGAATGATCTTGGGTAAATATTACTTGAATAATTTACTTTTTTCTTCAGATGATAAAAAATTAATTTGTCTATTAATTTAGG
>MDTD01030388.1_pt1 | contig 35896 bp, 39 predicted proteins | sample 811221 | NCBI WGS metagenome assembly MDTD01 (sample SAMN05326646, study PRJNA326480) | marine metagenome | isolation source: seawater | place: Pacific Ocean: South West | collected 2011
ACGCCCCCGCGGAGCAGCCACGCGCGTCGATATGCTCCCCAAAATTACTGTCGGGTCGATGGTAGATGTTCAATTGTATGACCCAACTACCGGAGCATGTTTTTTGGTCAGAGAATATTCAGAGGAACCTTGATGTAGGACGTGCCGTTTTCCTCGGCCGGGGGGGAGTTGCCGGCGCGCATGTTCACCTGCACGGCCGGGACGATCAGGCGCGGGAGGCCGAGGGTGGCGTCGCGGTCGCGACGCATTTGGACATAGTCGTGTTCTAGCGTTCCGCCACCGATATGGATATTGTTTTCGCGCTGCTCGCCGACGGTGGTTTCCCACGCGAAATCGCGCGTACCACCAGCGCCGTAATCATGGCATACGAACAGGCGCATGTCGTCCGGCAGGGAGATGATTTTCTGCAGGGATTCGAAAAGTTGCTTGGCGTCGCCACCAGGAAAATCGCAGCGCGCGGTTCCAGAATCCGGCATGAACATGGTATCGCCGACGAAGCAGGAATCGCCGATAACATAGGTGACGCAGGCGGGCGTGTGGCCCGGGGTCGCGATCACCTTCGCCTCGATATTGCCGATCCTAAACTTGGCGCCGTCCGCAAACAGCTGATCGAACGGCGCAACGTCGACGTCCATCACATCGGCGGCGTTAAAAAGCTTGCCGAACGTCGCGCGGACGACGGCGATTCCGGCGCCGATCCCAGTTTTGCCGCCCAGCTTTTCCTTCAGCCAGACCGAGGCCGTCAGGTGATCGGCATGGACATGGGTTTCGATGATCCAGTCGACGGTCAGATTGTTCGCCGACACATGCCCGGCGATCTTTTCTGCGCTGTCGGTCGCCGTGCGGCCCGACACGGGGTCGAAATCCAGCACCGGATCGATGACCGCGGCGTGTCCGGTTTCCGGATCGCTGACGACGTAGGACGCCGAGTTGGTCTTGTTGTCGAAAAAACACACCACGTCGGGGGACATGACGGCTCCTGTTTCTGTAATAAACCTTTTTTTCCCCGAAGAACGTTACCAAGAATCAAGTGCTATGTGTAACACCGCTAGGGGTATGATTTTTCCGCATGGCGCGGTTTGACCGAATGCAGCTTGTGTCTTAATGCTAAATTCTTCTGCGGGGCGCGGCCCCGCCGCAAAAAACGGATTCGCACACGCCATGCCCGGCGATTTTCTGAACCCCGAAGAGCGTATCGATCTGTCGCCGGAAATCGGCGACGAAACCAAGACCACCACCTGTTACATGTGCGCCTGCCGTTGCGGCATCAAGGTGCATCTGCGCGATGGCCAGATCCGCTATATCGAAGGCAACAAGGATCATCCGGTCAACAAGGGCGTATTATGCGGCAAGGGATCCGCTGGCATCATGCAGCATTATTCGCCGGCGCGCCTGACCAAGCCGCTGAAACGAAAAGGCCCGCGCGGCTCGGGAGAGTTCGAGGAAATTGAATGGGACGAAGCACTTAAGATCGTCAGTGCGCGGCTTGCTAAAATCCGCGCTGAAGATCCCAGAAAGCTGGCCTTTTTCACCGGCCGCGACCAGAGCCAAGCACTGACCGGGTGGTGGGCCAGCCAGTTCGGCACGCCCAACCACGCCGCCCATGGCGGGTTCTGTTCGGTCAACATGGCGGCCGCCGGGCTCTACACCATTGGTGGCTCGTTTTGGGAGTTCGGTGAGCCGGATTGGGAACGTACCGAATATTTCATGATGTTCGGTGTCGCCGAGGACCACGATTCAAACCCAATCAAGATGGGGCTGTCGACATTGAAGGAGCGCGGCGCGAAGTTCGTGTCCATCAACCCGGTGAAGACGGGCTATTCCGCCATCGCCGACGAATGGATCGGTATCAAACCCGGCACCGACGGCGCGTTCGTCATGGCGTTGATCCACGAATTGCTGCACGCCGACAAGATCGATCTCGATTACTTGGTGCGTTACACCAACGCGCCATGGCTGGTGATACGGGACCCGGGGGCGGCGGATAACGGGCTATTCGCCCGTGGGGCGGACGGCGAGCCGCTGTGCTGGGACAACAACACCGGCCAAGTTGCCGACGCACGCCTCGCCGGCGTCGCGCCGAAAGTGATCGGCGAAGTAACGCTGGATGACGGCCGCACCGCCGTCCCCGCCTTCCAGCTGATGGCCGACCGATACATGGACACCAATTACGGCCCAGAAGTCGCTGCGTTGCGATCCGGTGTACCAGCGCACCATATCCGCCGTATCGCCGCCGAACTGGCCGAGGCCGCCTTCGACAAAGAAATCGTCCTCGACGTCGAATGGACAGATTGGGCCGGCCGCACTCAGGACAAAATGATCGGCCGCCCCGTCGCGATGCACGCGATGCGCGGCATCTCCGCCCATTCCAACGGCTTCCACACCTGCCGCGCCATTCACGTGCTGCAGATGCTGCTCGGCACCATCGACGTGCCCGGCGGGTTTCGCTTCAAGCCACCATTCCCGCGCCCCTGCCCGCCGCCGCAGAAACCGGCCGGCAAGCCGGGGCAGGTCCAGCCCGATACGCCGCTGCCCGGCCCTCCACTGGGATTCCCCACTGGGCCGGAAGACCTTCTGGTCGATGCTGACGGCACGGCCCAGCGCATCGACAAGGCCTATTCTTGGGAGGCGCCTGTATCCGCCCACGGACTGATGCACATGGTCATCACCAATGCTTGGAAAGGCGATCCTTATCCCATCGATACGCTATTCATGTTCATGGCGAACATGTCGTGGAATTCGTCGATGAACACGTCCGGCGTGATAGACATGCTTACCGACCGCGACGCCGAGACCGACGACTACAAAATCCCCTTCATCGTCTATTCGGATGCGTACTGGTCGGAAACCGTGCCCTATGCCGATATCGTGCTGCCGGATACCACCTATTTGGAACGCTGGGATTGTATCTCGCTGCTCGACCGGCCGATCTGTTCGGCGGATGGGCCAGCCGACGCGATCCGCCAGCCAGTGGTACAGCCGGATCGCGACGTACGCGCATTCCAGTCGGTGATGCTCGATCTTGGCGCGCGGCTCGGCCTGCCGGGTATGACTAACGAGGATGGCACACCCAAATTTCCTGGCGGCTATCCCGATTACCTGGTCAACCACGAACGCGCGCCCGGTATTGGCCCGCTAGCCGGATGGCGCGGAGAGAAAGGCGACAGCGACGGTACCGGTGCCGTGAACCCGGACCAGCTGAACCGCTACATCGAAAACGGTTGTTTTTGGAGCCACGAATTCCGAGAAAACCAGCGCTATTACAAGCATGCCAATAGGGATTACCTGGAATACGCTGCGGCAGCGGGTTGGATCGGGTCGTCCGATCAGATCGTGATGCAGCTGTATTCCGAACCACTGCAGAAATTCCGGCTGGCAGCGCAGGGCCATGGCGACATCAGGCCGCCGGAACAGCACCGGGTCCGCGTCGGCGGCTATTTCGACCCGCTCCCGACCTGGTACCGGCCGCTTGAGTCCCAAGACGGGATCGAAGACGAATACCCGTTCTACGCGCTGACCCAGCGGCCGATGGCGATGTATCATTCCTGGGGCTCGCAAAATGCCTGGCTGCGCCAGATTCACACCAGCAACCGGCTCTACATGAACCGCAACAAGGCGGAGCTGGAAGGCCTGCAAGACGACGACTGGGTGTGGGTGATCAGCTATCACAGCCGTATCAAGGTGCAGATCCGCCTGATGGAAGGCACGCAGCAAGACACTGTGTGGACGTGGAACGCTATCGGCAAGCGGTCGGGCGCGTGGAACCTGGATCCAGACGCGCCGGAAGCCAAGAAGGGCTTCCTGCTGAACCACGTAATATCCGAACTGCTGCCGCCCAAGGAAAACGGCTACCGGTATTCAAATTCCGACCCGGTAACCGGCCAGGCGGCCTGGTACGATCTCCGCGTCCGCATCGAAAAGGCGGAACCCGGGGACGCGGCCGACGAAACAACTTTCCCGCAGTTCGAGGCCCAGCCTCGGCGCGGTGGGCATAGCCTGCGGGACAACATCCTTCGCTATGGCGGGCTGTTCAAACCGAAACGTTCCAAAAACGACGGAGATTGCCAATGACCCTGCTGCCGCCCCGCGTCCAGCCCGGCAACGCGCAGCTTGGCTTGGTGATCGACCTCGACACCTGCGTCGGCTGTCATGCCTGCGCGGTCAACTGCAAGGAATGGAACACCGGCGGTCACTCCGCCCCGCTGCCGGATCACGATCCCTACGGGGCTGATCCCAATGGCGTCTGGTTCAACCGTATCCACACCTTCGAGGCAGGCGAGGGCACGGCCAGCCGCACGGTGCATTTCCCGCGGTCTTGCCTGCACTGCGAAGATGCGGCATGCGTGTCGGTCTGCCCGACGGGCGCATCCTACAAGCGCGAAGAAGACGGTATCGTGCTGGTCAATGAGGACGCCTGCATCGGCTGCAAGCTGTGTTCGTGGGCGTGTCCGTATGGTGCCCGCGAATACGACACCGACGCCGGCGTAATGAAGAAATGCACGCTGTGCATCGACCGCATCTACAACGAAAACCTGGCCGAGGAAGACCGGGTGCCGGCCTGCGTCTCCACCTGCCCGGCCAGCGCGCGCCATTTCGGCGATTTGAACGATCCGGACTCTGAAGTATCGCAATTGGTCTCAGAGCGCGGCGGCAAGGAACTGATGCCGGAACTGGGCTACAAGCCGGTCAATCGATATCTGCCACCCCGCGCCGCGAAAAAGGAACAGGGACCTTCCGGCGTCGGCGCGTCGTTGCCGCCGCTCGCCGACCTTGCGCCTGACGGCGACAGTCGATTTCTGCGCTGGGTCGACCGGGTCCTTTCGAGGTAGTTTCACTCCGCCATGCATCCCGCCTATTCCGTCATATTCTTCACCACCGCGTCTGGCGCCGGCTACGGGCTGATCTTCTTGATGGCGCTGTTCGGCGCGCTGGACGGCGTGCCGGCGGATCCGTGGTTCGGCGCTGTGGGACTCGGCCTCGGCGCCCTTCTGATCACCAGCGGCCTGCTGTCTTCGACCGCCCATCTCGGCCACCCGGAACGTGCGTGGCGCGCCTACAGCCAGTGGAAATCATCATGGCTGTCGCGCGAAGGCGTTCTGGCGACCGCGACATACGTGCCGCTGGTTCTGACAGCGTGGGGCTGGGTGATCGCGAAGTCGCTGGACGGGAAATTCGCCTTCATCGCCGCGGTGCTGGCCATGATGTGCCTGCTGACGGTGCATTCGACGGGCATGATCTACGCCACGCTACGGACTATCAGCGCGTGGCACAACAAGCTGACGGTGCCGGGCTATCTGTGTTTCGCCCTGCTGTCGGGGGCTGCCTGGTTTCATGCGTTGGCGCAGGTCTTCGGCTATCAGACGCCAGAAGTCGCGCTGGTGGTAATCATTGCGCTGTTCCTCAGTTTTTACATCAAACGCAAGTACTGGCGCAGCATCGACACGCAACCTGGTCCGGCGACGCCGGAAAGCGCGACCGGTCTCGGCGATCTGGGCAAAGTGCGCCTGCTCGATCCACCGACCATGACGGAAAACTTCGTCCAGCGCGAAATGGGTTTCTCCATCGCCCGCAAGCACACGCATAAACTGCGGCGCATCTGCTTTTTCACTTATTTTCTGATCCCGATCGTGCTGACCGGACTAACAAGCAGCGCCCAGCCTTGGCTGGCCATTCCCGGCACGCTGATCGCCGCAATTTCTGTATCGGTGGGCGTGGTGGTCGAACGCTGGCTGTTTTTCGCCGAGGCGAAGCATGTTTCCATGCTGTATTACGGGGCGGAAACCTCTTAAAGAATGCCCTTAAATACCGATTGAATGCCCACTTCGGTCATCGCGTCTATCAGGTCATCACCAAAATCACCGCCGTCGCGGATTACCGGTACCGTGTTGGCAGGCCGCCGGCGATAACGTCATCGCGGGTGTTAGCGTTGATCAGCGCAACGGGGATATCCTTCGTGGCCCGCATAGTGCGGAACGCGCTAGTCACGTCGAGGCCGGGTAGCATGTAAAGCACTCCGGTTGCAATCACTAGGGAGGGTTCGGTCATGGACGCGATCTCGATCGTCTTGAACGGGGTACCCTCAGGGGTTACGCGGTAGCCGCAGGCCTGCAATTCCCAGACTGCGTGGCACCGATCGGACCGCCAAGGGCGTCGACGAATGTCTGGGTGTCGCCAAATTCTTCTCGTTCAGAACCTTCTCGTTGGCGAGGTAATCCTCGGCCCGGTGCGCAACAACACTGTTCAGGCTGTAGCCGCAGCTCGCCGAGAGCCCTACAGGTAGTGCGCCTTGCGACAGATGCTGTCGCTCTTGGCCCCAACCAGCTCGCCAGCTTTGCGGACGTCTTCGAGAGACGCCTCTGCCTTCGACAGCAGATCGAACGCAAGATCGCGGAACTCGACCTCCAGCTGCTGGACAAACTCGGCGTTCTTATCTGAACCGGCGGAGCCGTTATCGGTCATAGGGTTTCTCGGCATGTCAATTTTCATACGGGCCGGCAGACTCCCCGAAACCCCTAAATTTCGGTTGCGCGGCCATCAGGCCTATGGACGGGCAGGCCTTTAATAGTAAGATACCTAAACAATTAGACCGATAACGAGGCAGGACGGGACATGGCGGAGCATTCCTCCGAACAAACGACCATCATAGGATGCGAAATAGAAGTACTGAGAGGCGGTGACGGACCGCCGCTGGTATTTCTGCACGGAGCGGGGGGCGCCCATAACTGGATGCCATATATGGACCGTCTGGCGGAGCACTATTCGGTCATCGTTCCCAGCCACCCGGGATGGGGACGATCGGATACGCCGGACTGGCTGGATGGCATGGGTGATCTTGCCTACTTCTATCTCGAATTCCTGAAATCGCTGGATGCGGAAAAGGTTCACCTGGTCGGCAATTCGCTTGGCGGTTGGTTGGCCCTCGAAATCGCGGTGCGGTCGACGGCTAAAATCAAAACGCTGACACTGGTTTCCGCTGCAGGTATTCACGTCGATGGCGTGCCGAAAGGTGATATCTTCCTTTGGGACGACAACGAGCGGGTCTTCAATACATTCTTCGACCCGAAATTAGCCGAGGCGCGGCTCGCCAAAGAGCCGTCGGAAGAAGACGCTGACATTTCCCTAAAGAACCATTTTTCGACCGCTAAGATGGCGTGGCATCCTCGGTTCTATAACCCGGAACTGCAGAAATGGCTGCACCGGATCGACGTTCCAACGTCGATCCTGTGGGGCGATTCCGACAAAATCTTCCCGCCCGCCTACGGGGAGGCCATGCAAAAACTTATCCCCGGTTCGAGCCTGACCATCGTGCCCGAATGCGGACACCTGCCGCAGCAGGAAAAACTGGACGACTTTATTGCCGTCGTGACCGCCCATACGAATGGAGCCGCAGCATGAAATTCTATTTCTTCCACTTGATGCCCTACCAGGACATTGATCCCGACTACCTGGAGACTAATAAGTCGTCCTGGATAAACCTGCCCAACACATATTACGACCCGAAGAAGGGCGCGAAGCTATATCACCGCTATTTGGACGAGTTAGAACTGGCCGATACGCTTGGATTCGACGGTGTTTGCGTCAACGAACATCATCAAACAGCCTATGGCATGATGCCGTCGCCCAACGTGCTCGCCGGCGCGCTATCGCGACGTCTGAAAAAAGCCTCGATAGGGGTGATCGGTCGGGCACTGCCCATCGTCGACAACCCGCTGGTAATCGCGGAAGAATTCGCGATGATCGACAACCTGATGGAAGGTCGCTTCATCGCCGGGTTCGTCCGCGGCATCGGCTGCGAATACCATGCATCGATGACCAATCCCGGTTTCAGCCTCGAACGCTTCCGCGAAGCGCACGACCTGATCGTCCGCGCCTGGTCGGAACCAGGGCCGTTCGAATTCTTCGGAAAGCATTATCACTACCAGTATGTGAATCTGTGGCCGCGACCGTATCAGTCCCCGCGTCCGCCGGTCTGGATCCCGTCGCAGGGTTCGACTGAAACGGTTGAGTTTGCCGCCCATCCGGACCGCAAATACACCTACGTCATCACCTTCAGCCCGGTGGCGTCGGTGCGCAAGAACCTGAAAGCCTATCGCGACCAGTGCGAGGTCTATGGTTATGAATGCCCGCCCGAACAGCTTGGTTGGGCTATGCCAGCATATGTGGCTGAAACCGACGAGATCGCGCGCAAGGAAGCCGCGCCCCACATCGAAAGCCTGTTTAACAAGTTCATCGCCTCGCCGACGCAGTACAAACTGCCGCCGGGTTATTCGTCGCTTGCCAGCTACAAGGCGGTGATAGAAGGCAAATACAAGGTGCGCCAGAATTACCTCGACTGCGACACCCTGATCGATAACGGCATGTTCCTTTGCGGCAGCGCCGAAACGGTGGCCACCAAGCTGGAGGAATACCAGAAGGAAATGGGCTTCGGGAATATCGCCCCGATGCTGCAATTCGGCACCCTGTCCAAAGAGCTGACAGAGAAGAACCTTCGCCTGTTCGCCGAAGAGGTTATTCCAAAGTTGAAACATCTGGGCTTCGGCGCCGAGAAAGTGGCGGCTGAATAATGCCTGCCGGGGGCAGCGTCGCCGCGCAGGCGGGGATCCCCCGGCCCCGGAATACGTAACAAAGAGATTCCCGCCCTCGCGGGGATGATTGCTTAATTAATTACACGACCGCAGCCCGCGCGTCGCGCCAGCCCGCCGCCTGCTCATACGCATGCGCCACGCGTAATGCGCCGGCCTCTTTCCAGCGCCGCGCGACGATCTGGGCGCCCACCGGCATGCCGCTGTCCTGGAAACCGCAGCGTACCGATACCGCCGGATGGTCGGTCAGATTAAAAGGCACGTTGATCATCGGCGCGGCGAGGAATGGAAACGCCTCGTCAGAATCCATGGGCCCGGCAGGGGTCAGCATGGCGGGCGCGACCAACGCGTCGCAATCCTCGAATACGGCATCGACCGCGTGGGCAAGTTCGCGGCGACGTCTCTGGGCCTGCAGGTAATCCGACGACCGAACCAGTGCGCCCAGCATCATCCGATTGCGCGCCAGCGGGCCGAATTCAGTCCAGCGGGTCTGTAGTGTTTCCTCGTGGATGGCATAAGCTTCCGACGGCAGTATCAGACGCCCCACAGCATGGAAATCCATCAGCGGCGGTAGGTCGGTGTCGATTACCTTTGCACCGAGCCCTTCGAACACCTTCCCCATCACGTCGTAGGTGCCGGCAATATCAGCCGGGGTGTCATAGTCGTCTCTGTAGAAGCCACGCGCGATACCGACCGTCAATCCGTCCAGCCGGTCGGTCAATGCGTTCGCATAGTCCGGCACCGGCATATCTGCCGAAAGCTGGTCGGTGGGGTCATATCCCGCCATCGCTTGCAGCATCAGTGCGCAGTCTTCCGCTGTCTGCGCCAGTGGGCCGACGGTATCGAGGGAAAAGGTTAGCGGCATGACGCCGGACGTGGGCACTCGGCCAATAGTCGGTTTGATTCCGGCGGTACCGCACAGTGCCGCTGGGCTGCGGATCGAACCGCCGGCGTCCGAGCCTACAGCACCTAGGCACAAGCCCGCCGCAACGGCGGCCCCGCAGCCGGAGGACGAGCCGCCGGTCGACCTAGTGACGTCCCATGGATTGCAGGCGGGTGGAAACAGAGCGTCATGGGTAGGGCGCCCGCCGAACGCGAACTCGTAAGTATCCACAATGCCGAGGATGACTGCGCCGGCCGCCCGGAGGCAGGCAATCACACTCGCATCGGTATCCGCGATATTATCCTGCAACACCCGGGAATTGGCCGTGCAGGCATGGTTCTCAACTTGGATAACATCCTTTACGGCAAGAGGAATACCATCGAGGGGCCCAACATCTTTTCCGGCGGCGCGGCGAGCGTCGGAGGCTGCTGCTGAAGCCAGCGCCTCGTCCTTCAGGACCTTGTGATAAGCGTTTACTAAACCGTCAAGCGCCTCGATCCGGGCGAGGCACAATTCCGTCAAACCGGCGGCCGTCAGATCTCCGGCGGCCAGTCCTGCCGCAGCTTCGGCGATGGTCGGCGGAAACGGCGCCGTCATATGTCGGCCTCGCCGTCGCGTGGCGTCGCCGCGAAGGACGGCATCGGCTTGACGGTCCAGTCCCGCCCGGGTGTCCGCACCCGCGCCGCAAGGTTGCACAGCGTGTCGAACGCTTTGCGCAGCTCCGCTGTCTCGGCATCGGACACCGGCACGCCGGAAGCCGCCAGAAGCCCGCCAAATTCGTGGTCTCGGCTCTCAGTGTCGCCGTCGGTGTCTTCGGTAGTGGTCACTCTTCATGTCCGATTCGGTGGCTGCGCAATTTCTTGATTTGGCCACGCCGTGTTTTTGTGTCGGTCCGGCGCTTGCGGGCAGCCTTGCCCGGTTTCGTCGCGACGCGGAATTTGGGACGTTGTGCCGCTTCGTCAATCATCGTGGTCAGACGCTGCAACGCATCGCGCCGGTTCGCATCTTGGGTGCGCTGACTGTTGGCGGTTATCACAATCTCGCCATCCTTGGTCAGCTTGTTGCCAGCGATGGTTTCGAGGCGGCGACGCACATAGTCCGGCAGTGATGGCGAGCGCCGCGCATCGAAGCGCAGCTGTACCGCAGTGGCCACCTTGTTGACTTTCTGCCCGCCCGGCCCGCTGGCGCGGATGAAATACTCTTCGATTTCTTCCTCGCCGATGGTCAGCGTATCGTTTATCCGGATCATTTTGTCAGCATAGCATAATCTGCCACCGCAGCTATCGCGCCGGCCTTGGGGCACTTCGTGCCCTCAGCCCCCCCCCGGCCACCAACAGGAGCATCCTAATGCGTGGCCGGGAAGGGGATAGGACCAGAACCGCCGTAAAAAGGGACCGCCGAGTTGCAGCAGGAACGCAAGAACTACATCACCCCGGAGGGTTTCTCCGCCCTTCAGGCCGAGCTGCGCCATCTGCGTCGGGAAGAACGGCCCAAGGTGGTCGAGGTCGTATCTTGGCAGCGGGCAATGGCGACCGGTCTGAAAACGGCGACTATATCTACGGTCAGAAGCACCTACGCGAGATCAACGGCCGCATCCGCCACCTAATCAAACGGCTGGAAAGTGCTGAAGTGGTGGACCCGGCCAAACAGACGGACCCCGAGCGCATCTATTTCGGCGCCACCGTGACCTACGAGGACCAGCACGGCAAGGAAAAGACCGTCCGCATCGTCGGCATCGACGAGGCTCGGATCGAGGAAAACAAGATCAGCTGGATCTCCCCCGTCACCCGCGCCCTGATTAAAGCTTTCGAGGGCGACGTGGTGAGCCTGCGCACGTCCGACGGTGACGTGGATATCGAAGTGATCAAGATCAGGTACGAAAGCGCCGGTGGTTAACTCAGCGCCCGCACCAGCCCCTCGTCTATCTCCCCCGCCAGTTTGCGACCTTCCAGCGACTTGATGTTGGCCGGCGCGTTGGGGCCGCCGTCGAGGCAGGCGTCGCAGGCATTGATGCTGGTGAACGGCACCGGGATGGTCTCCATCGCGGCCTCCAGCCGGTTCAAATCTTCGTCGGTTTCCGGTTCCAGCGGCTCGTTCCCGGTCAGCAATTCCATGGCCCTGGCATCATCACCACTCGCCTTGCGGCGCAACAGATCCAGCCAGATGCCTTGGTATTCCGCGGCGCGTCCGTAGTGGGCGCGGACGCAGCATTCTGGGTAGTTCAGCAACCTCGCTTCCTGCGCCACGGTGATCGCAGCGGTCTCACATATCACGGCGACTTCGTCGGCCACTGCGCGGGCACGGCAGATGTACCAGGCGCGATGTTCGGCAAACGCGGCGCGGGAATGATCGAAATACCAGTCCGGCAAATCCGCCCCGGCGCCGGCATCGGCGCTGGCGTCCCAGAACGGTCCCTCGACGATATGCAGCTTCGCGTCGGAGGCGATCTGCAGCACACCCTTTATCCAGATCTGTTCGTTGTATCCGCGGCCCAGCAGCATCACCGGTTTTTCTCCCGCCATCATCGAGAGGAAATCGAGCGCTTCTTGCGCACTGGGTCGCGGGTCCTCGTCACCGGGAGCGAGGCGGTTGAGTTTTTTCAGTGTATTCCGAAGTCGAGATTTGTTCTGCAGGGCCATGGCGGAGCTATAGCAACGGAGGACGAACGGCGAAAGCGGGCATGCGGGCGGCGATTACACGGTTTCTGACCCCTTGGGACGCGACAGCAGCATGACCAGCGGCACCGAGATCATTGCGCCGATGAAAATAAGCTTGAAGTCGTTCAGGAACCCAATGGCCATCGCTTGGCGCGTGACCTCGGCATCAAGCAAGCGCAGCCCTTCGACCGTGAAGATGTCCCATTGCAGGGGCAAGTGTGGTTCCTTCATAACCTCATTATAGGGATTCGTACGTTCGGCGAGGTAGGCGTGACTTGTCGACTGCGTCCGCGACAGCACGCTGATAACGATCGACACCCCGATGCCACTACCGTAATTGCGGAACAGGCTAGTAAACGTAGAAGCCTCGGTCCGAAGATCCACTGGAAGCGTCCAGAACGATACCGCTGTCAGCGGCACGAATATCAACCCGATACCAATGCCGTTGAAAAACGCGGCGAAGATAAACGCCCACAGACCCACATCGGTCGTGAACGTTGAAAATAACCAGGCTGAATAAGCGGTCGACGCGAAGCCGATGGCGATCTGCAGGCGCGGGTCCATTTTTCCGCTCAACTGCCCCGCCAATACCAGCCCGAATAGCGATCCCAGCCCGCGTGGCATCATCACCAGCGCGGCGGTCAGGATCGGATAGCCGCGGGCGTTCTGTAGGAACAGCGGCATGATCACGTTCATCGACAGCACCAGCACGCCGAGCAAGAACATGAACAGTAGGCCCAGCATATAGTTGCGGTCCTTCAGGATCCCCAGGCTGATGAACGGATTCTTGGTCGTCGCACTGTGGGCTACGAATAGATAGAAGGCTAGTGCGACAATCACTCCGGTGGTGATGATCAGGTCGGAATCGAACCAGCCCTCACTTTCGCCACGATCGAGCAGGAACTGTGTTGCCGCCAGCGCAATAGCGAGCGCGGAGAACCCGAACCAGTCGAACTTGCGTTCAAGGTTCTTGGGCGTCTCGCGGATAAAGAAGATCGCGCCCAAGATACCGAGCAGCGAAAACGGCATCGAGACATAGAACACCCAGCGCCAGCTGTATTCGTCGGTCAGCCAGCCCCCGATCACAGGCCCCATCACGGGTGCAAACATCACGCCGATTCCCCAGATCGACATTGCTTGGGCGTGGCGTTCGCGGGGATAGGAATCAAGCATCAGCGCCTGGCTGATCGGCACCACGGGGGCCGAAAACATGCCCTGCAGGCCGCGATAGATCATGATCTCCTCGATCGACGTCGCGTTGCCCGATAACACCGAACAGACGGCAAATCCGACCAGCGACAGTATATATAAATGCTTGCGCCCGAACCGCCCGGCCAGCCAGCCGGTCGCCGACATGGTAATCGCCTGCATCATGAAGTAGGTGGTCATCACCCAGGACACCTGGTCCTGACTAGCGCTCAACCCCCCCTGCATATGCGGCAGCGCGATGGTCGCGATGGTCATGTCGATGATGACAACCGTGGTCGCCATCATCACCGACGCGGTGATCATATTGCGCTGGAACACCTCGGTGCGTTCACCGGACCCGGTCAGGGAAGTCATCTTTTAGGGATGCGATCCGCGTATCGGGAAACGGAATTTCAGTTCATTTTCCGGCGATGTCGGCCAGAGCGGAATTCATCATGCGGAACAGCGACTGGTCGCGCTCGGTATCGATGGACACGGACACAGTCATGCCGGCGCGCAGCGGCAGCACGTCATGGGAGGCATCCAGTTCCAGCCGCACCGGCACGCGCTGCACCACCTTGACCCAGTTGCCGCTGGCGTTCTGCGGCGGCAGCACCGACAGCTCGGCACCAGTCGATGGACTGATGGAGGTCACTTTTGCGGTCCATTCGTGATCGGGATAGGCGTCGATGACGATCCGCGCCGACTGGCCGGCTCGGACGTGGGTCAGTTGGGTTTCCTTCAGATTGGCTTCAATCCAATTCTCACCAGCCTGCACGATCGGGAGGACCGCCTTGCCCTCCTCGACGTATTCGCCGGCCTGAAGCGATACCTTACCGACTATACCATCGGCCGGTGCGACGATGCGCGTTCGCCGCAAGTTCAGCGCCGCCTGCTGTCGGCGGGCCATGACCTCTAGGAACATCGGATGCTTCTCGGCAGGAATTTCAAGCTGACCGCCAAGCTTGGCGCGGACCTGCTGGATTTTCTGGCCAATCGTCCGCGTCGCCTGCCTTGCCTGGCTCAGATTGCGCTCCGCTTCTTCGTATTTTGCGCGCGATGCGACGCCGCGCTCAATCAGCTTTTTCTGGCGCTGGAAGACGCGCCGGTAATATCCGGCTCCCTGCTCCGCGTCGCGCAGTTCGGCTTCGGCCGTGCGGTATTCCGCGCGTAATGCATCCAGCGTGTTACGGATGCCGTTCAGTTCGGCGTCGGCTTTCGAAATATCAATCTTGTGCTGTTCGGGATCGAGTTCGAATAGCAAATCGCCTTTCTTCACGCGGTCGTTTTCCCGCACTAGCACGCGAACCGCGCGACCGTCGATATCGGCACTGATCGCCAGATGATGCGCCTTGATATAGGCGTTTTCAGTGGAAACGTAGCGGGTGCTCTTGACCCAGTAGTGACCACCCGCCACTAGCGCAACGGCCGGCAACACGAACAGAAGGACAAAGCGCAAAAACGCGCGTCGAGATCTGAGACGCATGATCAGGCCTCCACCGACTGCGGTTCTTCGAGCATGGCAGCGAGATTGCCCTTGATATGATCCAGCATGCCGTGAAGATGCGCCGCATCCTCGGCGCTGACACCCGCAAAAATGCCAGCGACGACCCGCTCCGCCTCGCTGCGCATTTCCTGCAATACCGGCTGCGCCACAGGCGTCAGACAGACAATCTTGGAACGCGCGTCTTTCGCATCAGGGTGGCGTTCGACCCAACCCTTGGCCTCCAGCCGCTCGATCAACTTACCGAGGGTCGGTTTTTCGATTTCGAGATCGGTTGCCAGTTCGGTCTGGGTGCAGTTTTCCAGCCGGTTCAGCCGCGTCATCACCCGCCACTGCGCCCGCGTCAGCCCCAAGGGTTCAACCCGGCGGTCGTAAACGGTGCGGATCATGCGCGATACGTCGCCGATCAGGTAACCGACCGGGTCGATCTGGGTCTGCCGGTTGGGGGCCGGCGTTCTCGAATTTACGACGTTCACGGGCGTTTCCTCAGCTCCACAGTTATAATAAGCTAACTTACAATAAGCTGGCTTACTTTACAAACCGTGTGCAGGGAAAAGCCTGATCGTCTATAGTGAGACAGCGATCTAATAGGAATTCAAGCGGATCAAAGGGATGGAAATCGTACAGCTGTCGGGCGCTATCGGCGCGGAAATATGTGGCATCGACCTGTCTGTAAAACCGAATGACGCGACCGTCTCCGCGATCGAACAGGCGTGGTACGACCATATCGTTCTGCTCTTCCGCAATCAGAACCTTGACCTCGACGCGCACACCGCCTTTGCATCATGCTTCGGCGAGATCGCGCGCCACGAACGCCCCAAGGCGATCCGCAACGAGGCGGCGGAACTAGGGCCGAGCGTGATGCTGGTGTCGAACATCCGTAAAAACGGCAAGCCCATCGGCTCCCTGCCCGACGGCGAGATGATGTTCCATTCCGACACGCCGTACCGCGAGCACCCAGACAAGGCAACGACGCTGTACGCGATGGAGATTCCGTCGCACGGGGGCAATACCAAATTCGCTAACTGCTATCAGGCGGCGGAAACCCTGCCCGACGACGTGAAATCGAAACTGGCCAGCCGCAGAGCGATACAGGTGTTCGAATACGGCGCGGTAATGAAAGAAGGAAAGTTCGACCGCGAGAACGGCCGCTGGTGGGCGCAACCGGTGTTTCGCAAACACCCCGTCACAGGCCGGACTGCCCTTTATGTCAGCGAACTGATGACCGAGGAAATAGAGGGCCTGCCTGAAGACGAAAGCCGCGAACTGTTGGAGTTCCTTTTTGAACACCAGGCGCAGGAGAAATTTCAGTACGAACATGTCTGGCGTCCAGGCGATCTGGTGATGTGGGATAACCGCTGCAGCATCCACGCACGCACCGATTTCCCGGAAACCGAACGGCGCAAGCTTCGCCGCCTGACGATCAAGGATGAACACCCGGTAATTATGGGCGAACCGCCCGTTGTGAGCGAAGTGGCTGCCGAATGACAAAAACGAAACAACACTTCGATATCCGTCCACTGTCCGACGCGCTGGGCGCGGAGATCCGAGGTGTCGATCTGTCGCAGCCACTAGACGCGGACACCGTCGCCGCTGTCACCGACGCCTGGCACGAACACATCGTCCTACTGTTCCGCGATCAGGATATCGACACCGACCGGCAGATTGTTTTTGCCGAACACTTCGGGGATGTCGGCGTCCGGTCACGGCCCGCCGAACGGCGGCCGGAAGGCGCGGATTACAATGCATCGATCATGCTGGTGTCGAACGTAAAGAAGGACGGCAAGTACATAGGTTCCCTGCCCGACGGGGAAATGTGGTTCCACCATGACATGTGCTACGACAAGGCCCCTCACAAGGGGACGTTCCTGTATGCGATGGAGCTGCCGTCGACCGGCGGCAATACGCAGTTCGCCAATATGTACGCCGCTTACGACAAGCTGTCGGATGACATGAAGCAACGCGTGCAGGGCCAACGGGCGCTGCAGATATACGATTTCGCAACGCGCGAGACAGTCGATATCTCGGATGACATTTCCAAGTATAAGCACGAAATCCAACCCGTCACCATCACTCACCCGGTGACCGGACGGCGCGCGTTATACGTCAACCCCCTGATTACCGCCCGTATCGAAGACATGGCAGAACACGAAAGCCGCGCAATGCTGGACGAATTGTTCGCCTTCGCGGACGACCCATCGATCGCTTATGAACACGAATGGCGGCTGGGCGACCTGATGATGTGGGACAACTGGTGTTCGTGTCACGCGCGCACCGATTTTCCGGCAAGCGAACGCCGGATGCTTCGCCGTTGCACGGTGAAGGGACAGCCCCTTCACGAATAGGGAGACACGCATTGGCTCTGAAAATTAGCAAACTATCCGAGCATATCGGCGCGGAAATCCAGGATATCGACCTTAAGAAGGAACAAAGTGCAGAAACCGTCGCCGAGATCAACCAGGCCTGGTTCGACAACATCATCCTGTTGTTTCGCGGCCAGCACTTGGACGCGGCGCGCCAGCTCGATGTCACAAACTGGTTCGGCGAGCCGGGCAAGGTCGCCCGACCGAAGGAATTCCACCCGAAGGGGTACGATGCGCTGCCCGAAGGCATCATGCTGATCTCCAACATCCGCGAAAATGGCGAACCGATCGGCGCCCTGCCGGACGGCGAGATGATGTTTCACCACGACATGATGCATGCCGAGGTCCCGCACAAGGCAACCATGTTGAATGCCGTCGAAATCCCGTCCCATGGCGGCAACACTCTGTTTGCTAGCGGATATGCCGCCTACGACAAGCTGCCCGACGAATTGCGCGAACCGTTGGAAGGCCGAAAGGCGTTTCACCACTACAATTACGGATCGGTGAAAAAGGGCGATGACAAAGGCACGCCCGCGTTTTCGGAGTCGGTCCACCCCGTGTTCCGCACCCACGACGACACTGGCAAAAAGGCGATCTACGTTAACCGGCTGATGACCGAGGGCGTGATAGACATGGAGCAGGACCAGGCGGACGGCCTGCTGAACGCGCTGTTCGATCATTCGGAAAGCTCCGAATTCGTCTATGAACACGAATGGCAGGTCGGTGACCTGCTGCTGTGGGACAATCGGTGCTCGATGCACGCCCGCACCGATTTTCCGGCAAGCGAACGCCGTTTGCTACTGCGCACCACCGTCGTCGGCGATGCCAAACCGTTTTAGGAAGCACCCACGCATGCCCAAGATACTAACCGAAGAACAGATCGCCGCGTGGCACTCGGACGGCTGTATTTTCCCTATTCGCGCGGTAAACCAGGATCAGGCGAAGGCGAATTTCGACCGATATATCGCGCTGGAAAAGAAAATTGGAGAGGAACCGCAGAACCGCTTCAAGATCAAGGCCCACCTCCCTTTCCCCTGGATGTGGGACATCATCCGAAACGACAACATCCTAGACGCGATCGAAGACATCATAGGCCCAGACATCCTGTGCTGGGGCTCTTCCTTTTTTACCAAGAACGCCAATGACGCCCGCTTCGTATCCTGGCACCAGGATTCGACCTATTACGGCCTTTCCGAACGCGCGACGCTGAGCGTCTGGTATGCCTTTAGCCCGTCGAATGTGGAATCAGGGTGCATGCGGTTTATCCCCGGCACCCACGACAAGGGCCTTTACGACCACGACGAAACTGGCGATGCCGACAATCTGCTGATGAAGGGCCAGACGATCCACGACGTGGACGAGGGCAAAGCCGTCGACGTGATCCTGCAGCCCGGCGAATTTTCGATCCACCACGAGGCAGTCGTCCACGGGTCGAACCCGAACAAGGCGGATCACCCGCGCGTCGGAATATCGATCCATTACATCGCGCCGCACGTGCACCAGGTGTTGCTGAAAAACGCCACGGCCACACTGGTACGCGGCTCGGATACGCATGGCCACTGGCAGGAAGACCCGGAACCAAGGGAGGATTTCGATCCCGTCTGCCTCGAAGCGCTGGACGCGACTTACGGCGAATACCTGACCGGCGTCGGAAAATACTAGGGACCTTGTCAAAAAAAGAACTCGGTCTTTGCAGCGGTAACAACAGGTCACAGAGTTCTTTTCATTGTCTTTCCTGGTTATCGCCGCGAACGCGGGGAACTCGCGTGACGCATTCAGATGGAGATATAAATCCCGCCGTTCGGGATTCATGCGCTCGGCCGCACGTATTTACTAGTTGTGCTTCCACTTCTTCATGGTTTTTTCGCAGGCGATCGCTTCGTCAGCATCATGATACTCTTCATAGAACACCAACGTCGTCAGATTGCACCTTTCGGTCAAACCGCTCTCTAGTTTCTCGCGGCGCTCGTAGATGCGACGAGCAAGATCGTTCGTGACGCCGATATCGACCGCACCGTCTCCGCGGTTTGTCATGATATAGACATGAAACGCCATATCCCGATTGAAGGGAGGTCCCCACCGTTGCGTGAATAACTGATCGATAGTAGAGGCTTCATGGGTGACAGTTCAGATCGCTGTGCTACTCTTCGGATCGTACGATCCCGGAGGAGCCAACCATGCCCAAAGTCCTAACCGACGAGCAGCTTGCCCATTGGAACCGCGACGGTGCGGTCTGGCCCATCGACCTTCTTACGGCCGAAGAGGCAGCGGACTACACGCGGCGGTTCGAGGCTCTGGAAGCATCTATGGAGACCGAGGCACAGGCCCGGTTCCGGATGAAGGCACCCCTGCCATTTCCATGGCTTTGGGATCTGGTGATGCACCCTCGGCTGGCCGATGCGATTGAGGATATCATCGGTCCCGATATCGTGTGCTGGGGGTCCTCCTTCTTTACTAAGAAGGCGCACGACCCGCGGTTCATTTCCTGGCACCAGGATTCGACCTATTACGGGTTGGAACCGCCGGAATCGATTACCGCCTGGGTGGCGTTTACCCGGGCGAATGCGGAATCGGGATGTATGAAAATCCTGCCCGGCACGCACCGGGGCGAAGCGATCCTGCCGCACGAAGAGACCTACGATGAAAAAAACCTGCTGTCTCGAGGCCAGACGATCCGCGACCTGGATATTTCAACCGCTGTGGACATGCCGCTTGCACCCGGCCAGATGTCGATCCACCATAACAAGACGATCCATTCATCGGAACCTAATAACGCCGACTGGCCCCGCGTCGGGTTCGCCATTCACTTTGCCAATTCATCCGTCCGTCAGGCCCAGTTCGACAACCCGCTGGCCATTCACATCCGCGGCGACGACCCGGACGGCAACTGGATAGAAGATCCCCGCCCGGAATACGAACTTTCGCCGGAGAGCGTGGCGGCCTGCGACGATTACTGGGAGCGCTATCGTAACGCGATGACGGCGCAGACATAAGACGTCGGCGTGGCAGCCCTCTAAACACGCCTCACCGAATTCGTTAACCTGTCGTCATGGCTCTTCCAGAACTGATGGCCGTGGACGTCGGTGGCACGCCGATTGCGATCCGCGACACCGCGACGATCGACGACGATGGCAAAACGCCGCTGGTCCTGCTGCACGGACTCGGCGGCTCGTCGCAGACATGGGCGTTCCAATTCCGCGCGCTGGCGGAGGATTTCCGCATCATCGCCTGGGACATGCCGGGATACGGCGCGTCGGGCAGGTTCGTGCGCGAAAATCCCACCGTCGAACATTATGCCCATGCGCTGTCTGCCACGCTGGACGCCGTCGGCGCATTCAAGGCGCACATCGTCGGCCAGTCGGTCGCGGCCCTGATCGGGGCCTCCTACGCCGCTGAATACCCGGATCAGACGCTGTCCTATACGTTTTGCCAAGGCCTGACCGGACTTGCCGGCCTGCCGGACGACGAACGCACGAAACAACGCAAGACCCGGCTTGAAACGTTCCGCGAGCTCGGCCCCGAACGCTTCGCCGAGGAACGCGGGCGCAAGGCGCTGGGATCGGACGTGATGCCGATGGTCGCCGAACTTGCCGTCACCATCATGAAACGCGCCCCGCTGGAGGCCATGTGCCAGGCGGTAGAAATGATGGCGCAGACCGATTTTTTCGAAATTGCGCCCCGTATCGATTGCCCGGCACTGGTAATCGCGGGATCGGAAGACCCGTCCTCGCTTATGGAAACCGCCAATGCTGCCCGAAAGGCTCTGGGCGACGGGCCGATCGAAGTTCTCGACGGCGCAGGCCATTACGGCTGCATGGAGAACCCGTCGGCGTTCAACGCGGCGCTGAGCGAATTTATCGGTACCGTCGGCATAAAGTCGGTCGGGTATTAGTCGACCGCCTCGACCATCAGGGTTGCGCCGTCCATATCGACGACGCCCACGCGGGTGCCTATCCAGGCGACAAGCGGGACGACCAGATGAGGCCCGGGGGCCAGCGTTCGGTTATAACGGCCGAGACGCTGGATAGCTCCCACTTCCGCGGGTATGGTGGAAAAGGGCATTACGTCGTTCCCGCGTTGGCGGGAGTCCTCTTGATGAAAGAAGCACTCCCCATAAAATCCCTTTGTGTCTGCTCGTCCTGTCCCTTCCGCGCCGGATCAAAGCCGCTATCGCCGATCAGTCTGACCTGATAGTGCGAACGCGTGTGCTATAAGTCACTGCGCCGTATGTTCCGCTTCTTTACACAATCGCAAGACTGGCGCTATTTAGTGCCGTCGGAAAACATCTCGGACTTAACCGCGTAGTTCATGGTCGTTGTTCGTCTTTTCCTGTGGTTGATCATCCTCGGTCTCCTTGCGTCGCCGGTCATAGCCTGGTTCGGGCTTGAAGACGCGCCATTGGTCGCCGAAAGCGCCGAGGTCAATGTCCGCGATGTCCAGTGGGCCAAAGTTTTTCTGAAGCAATACGATCGCCGAAATCTGCCCGATGGCAAAATTACGACAATTACTGCCAACCAAGGTCAGATCAACACGGCGCTAGCGGCCGCGCTGGCCGCGGTTCCACAGTTGAAGGCGCAGATCGTGCCGAGCCGGTTCGGACTTCTGGCTGCCATAACCGGCGAAACCCCGCTACCAGACAACCCGTTCGGAAAGTTTATCAATATCAGCATGATGGTCGAATCCACGACGACTGGTATGAAGATCGGCCGTCTTAGGATCGGTGAGATCGAGATTCCGACCGCCATCGTCAGGCCGGTGTTTATCCTTGTCATGGATCAGGTTGCGGTCCCTGGACGCGGAGAGGCGTTTTTGGAAATGATACGCAGCGTTCAGGTGACCGGCAACTAGGTACGTGTCGTCTGCCGGCCCAAGGATGAGTTACTGGACGAGCTGAAATTCGCCGCCAAGAAAACCGTCTTCGCCGCCGACTGCGTGGTGTACGGTTCGCAGAGGTCGCGACCGGGTCTGTGGGCAGCGCCCGCGCTTGCCGCCCTGCCGATGGGACTCCGGATCCTACTGCAGCATTCCCCGAAACTGCTGGCTGAAGCGGAAGACGTCTCGATTTATTTCACCGGTCATACGCATGGCCGTTAGGTTAGCCTGCCGAGCGGATTGCCCATCATGACCAATACCAGGATGCCGCGACGCTATGCGCACGTCCTGTGGGAACATAGCAGAATGACCCGCTACACCATCAAAACCGTTATCGGCGTTTCGTTCATGCCGGTTCGTTTTTTCTCTAAAGGCGAGGTCGCCGTCATCACGTTTCGGCCAAAGTAGCGTTTCAGTTCAGACATCCGCAGGCGGCAACGGCTCTTTGCCGAGGATCATGTCGGCGGCTTTTTCCGCCATCATGATGACGGGCGCGTTCGTCGCGCCACCGATCAGGTCGGGCATCACCGAGGCGTCGACCACCCGCAAGCCATCGACGCCGCGCACGCGCAGTTCGCCGTCAACCACCGCCTCCGGATCGGTATCGGGTCCCATCTTGCAGGTCCCCACCGGGTGATGCACGGTGCCCATAGTCGCGCGGATATGGGTGTCGATTTCCGCATCGGACTGTTTGTCCGCGCCGGGCGCGATCTCCTCGCCGCCGAAGACTTTTAACCGTGGCGACGCGACCAGTTCCCTCGCCATCCTGAGACCACGACGCATGGTTTCCCATTCTTCTTCCGTTCCGAAAAAGTTCTGGTGGATGATCGCTGCGTCCTCCGGACGGGAGGATGCGAGGGCAACGTGCCCCCGGCTGGTCGGATGCATCGGCATGATGCGGACCGAGAACGAATCGGTGAACGCTTTCTTGAAGGGCGGCAACCAGGGCGAGGCAGTGGTCGTCGCCCCCATCCAGAATAGCATCTGGATATCGGGAGCAGGGACATCGGGAGTGGTTTTCAGGAACCCGGTGATCCCGAACGGGAGATCGGCGGCAAACCCGCCCTTGCCGAGATATGCCCGTATCAGCGACAGGACGACCCGGTCGAAGCGCATGTTACGCTGAAACGGCCCGCCGTCGTGGCGACGGAAGATAAATGCCGACGACGTGTGGTCGGCAAGATTTTGCCCGACTCCGCGTAACGGCATGACCACGTCGATCCCATGGTCGCGCAGGTGGGCAGGATCGCCTATCCCCGACAGCATCAGCAATTGCGGCGAATTGATCGTCCCGCCGGACAGGATCACTTCGCATTCGGCGCGCGCGGAGACCGATGGGCCACCCTGACCATAGCGAATACCGATGGCCCGTTCGCCGTCGAACTCGATGCGTTCAACCAGCGCCTTCGTCTTTACCGTCAAGTTGGGGCGTTTCAGCGCGGGGTGCAAATACGCCGCGGCCGCACTCCATCGCCGGCCATGGCGCAGCGTAGCTTGCATCCAGGTGAAGCCGTCGGGTTGCTCGCCGTTATAGTCCTCGGTAAATGGGTATTGCGCGTCGCGCGCAGCGTCCAGAAATGCTTCGCAGAGTGGATCCTCGAACGTGGTCTTGCGCACGGTCAGTGGTCCCCCGGCGCCGCGCCAGGTATCCGCACCGCCCTCCCAATCTTCTGATCGGCGGAAATAGGGCAGTACGTCGGCATAGGACCAACCGGGAAGGCCTGTCGCCGCCCAGCGGTCGTAATCCGTGGGATGGCCGTGATAGTAAGCCATAGCGTTGATTGACGACGAGCCGCCGATCACCTTGCCGCGCGCGCATTCAATGCGTCGGCCGTCCATCGTCGCCGATGGTTCCGCGAAATACATCCAGTCGTGCAGGCGTTTCTGCAGGATGCGCCCCCAACCCAGCGGTATATGTATCCACGGATCCCGGTCCCAGCCGCCGGCCTCGAGCAGCAATACCCGGATCGACGGGTCCTCGGTCAGACGCCCAGCGAGCGTACAGCCGGCCGATCCGGCACCGACGATGATGTAGTCGAACTTGTCCTGCTTTGTCATGGTCGACTGTTCCGTAAGTTCGGAGGGGCGGTCAGAGGTGCATGCGAAATATAGGAAAACTTCCTAAGGTCGGAAAGTCGGTGATGCGCTCCCGTACGCGTTTTTGACTGGTCCTAACGCTACCGGCTAGGCCAGCTACGCTTGGTCGCGGTTTTCCGATAACACGCTATTCTTGTTTACAGAATATAATCCTCTGAGATACCGGAACCGCCTAAGAAGTGTGACGCCGACCAACTCAAACGAAGCTATCGCCGGGACCTGAGCAAGCGCCGACGTGCCGGGCATGTTCTGGGAAGTAACAAGAACGCCACGCAGGTTTTGACGAAAACCAGAGAAACCCTCGGTCGGCTGCCGGTTATTCCGCCGCGATCCGACTGTTACCGATCACGTCATCGAGGCTGTAGCTGTCGAGAATGGAATCGACCAGTTCCGCCGATCGGTTCCAGTCATAAGTGCGTAGCGCATGACTACGCGTCACGAACTGGGCACCGGCATAGAACATCTCGTACTGGGTATGACGACTGGCAAACTCGGAACCGATCGAGTCCCAAGCCAGCTTCATGAACTTGACCTTGTCCTCGGACGAACCAATCGCCGACTTCTGCGTCGCGTTGATGTAGCCGTTGAGCTCCGGATTGGCGAAATCTTCCGCGGAAGACGGCAACATGATCAGCCCGCCACCGGCGAGTTCGCGCATCGACGTGACGAATTCCGGATAAAGCTGCTGGGTCAGCACCTGCGCGGTGTACATCAGGTTGCGGTCCGGCACGTAGTAGCCGTTGTACATGCCGCCACCGGATTCCATGCCGTAGACCAGCCCTTCGACCATGGCGGCCTGCGCCGCCATGTGACCCAGCTTTTCCGCCACAGGGGGCATGCCGACAGTGCCGATAGTCTCGCAGATCCGGCGGGCGACGCCGACCTGGAACTGCATCTTCACCATCAGACGGGTCATCGCCTGGTAGTTCTGCATGTAGTGGGCGTAAGTGTCTTGGAACTGGGCGCGGGCGGTATCAGTGTCCTTGTAAATGAACACGCGTTCCCACGGCACCTTCACGTCGTCGCAATACACCAAGGCATCGTTCTCATCGAAGCGCGACGACAACGGATAATCGTAGCTGCTGGACACCGATTCTTCGTATGACCGGCGCGACATGATTTTCAGACCCTTCGTATTCATCGGGATGGCGAAGGAAATCGCGTATTTTTCCTCGCCCGGTTTCAGCGGCTGAATGTTCGCGAACAGAACCTCGTTCGCCATGATCGAGCCGGTGCCCAGCATCTTGGCGCCGCGCACGGTGATACCTTCCGAGTCCTCATCAACGACGCCGGTTGCGAGGAATTCATCCTGGTGTTCCCCGGTGCTCTTATTCCGGTCGGCCTGCGGATTAATGATCACGTAGGTCATGTAGGCATCGGTATCGCGGGCGAACTGAAAATACTCCTGCAGCGCACCGGCGCGTTCCTTGGAATGCTTTTCAAAGACTGGCAGGCCCATCACCTGGCCGACCATCGACGACGCGATATGATCGGGGGACCGGCCCAGCCAGCCTCCGGAAAGGCGGGACCAACCCTCAATCGCGCGTCGGCGGGCAACAAGCTCTTCATAGGACGTGGTCAGCTGCCAGCAGCGGTTGACCCGTTCGCCCGATGTCGGACTTTCGAAGGTCATCCACTCGATGTTTTCAGGATCGGCCTGAAAATCGTATAGATTGGCGGCAGCGGCAACGGCATTCTTGTATGCTGGATGAGTGGTAACGTCGTCAACTTTTTCGCCATTCAGGAAAACCTCGCGCCCGTCGCGCAGGGACTCCAGATGCTGTGCGCCTGTTTTTGCCATGCCCAATGATTCCCGTATTCGAATTTAATATACAAACAATACTATTTTAGAATATAAATCGGAGTCAACGGGGTTTGTGCACCCGAGTACTGGGAAAAAGGCGCCTATGCCGGATAAGCTCTACAGCACGGATATAGCGCCACCCAATATGGGCGACAGGGAACCGGTGGGTGACGCCGCGCTACAGGCGAACCCATTGACCGTGTCGCGCGAAGAACTGCTTGTAAACGGCACCGATCAGGCATTCCGCCAGCTGGTTCACGATATTTTTGCCTTCAACGCGCGCCATGAAGCGATCCGCGCAGGCCATGCAAGGCGGATCGGGCTGGCCGGAATCGAGTACACGATTCTCATCTCGGTCGCTCGGCTCAGTCGAGACGGCGACGTGAACGTTAAGACACTGGCGGATCATCTGCACGTCAGCACCGGGTTCGTCACCAACGTCACCCGAAAACTTCAAACGCTGGGCCTGGTCCAAAAGACCACTGACGCTGCCGACCGGCGGCGCACCGTGCTGACCGTCACTCGGAAAGGCCGTGACAGCCTCGCCGAGCTGGCACCCTTTCAGCGCCAGGTCAACGACGTTGAATTTGGCTCCCTGACCGCAGACGACTTCCGCCAATTCAGCCGGATCGTCTCGGCACTGGTCGACAGCAGCGAACAGGCTGTCAATCTGCAGCGGTATCTGGAAGGCGCCGGCAAAAGCTAAGCAACGGAAAAGACTCTCGTCGGAATTCCGTTATGCTCCGTTCATGACTTCCGACCCCACGTCCGGCCCATCCGGTTTAGGCGCGTTGAACCCTGCGCTCCAGGCGACGATCATCTCTGTAACCGCGATGCTGCTTTTCAGCGTCGTGCCACCGTCGGTGCGTCTGCTATCGGACACGATGTCGTCATGGCAGATCGTATTCATCCGCGCGGTCTTCGGTATCGCCGGGATCGGCGCCTATTTTCTCTGGACCGGACTTCACAAACTGAAGTCGCGGCAGATAAGGATTCACGTCGTCCGGTCGACCTTCAATTTCGTCGGGATGGTCATGTGGTTCTGGGCACTGGGGCACATTGAACTGGCAAAGGGAATCGCCATCCACTTCACGATGCCGCTGTTTATAGTGCTACTCGCCGTTATCTCTCTGAAAGAACGCATCGGCCCATGGCGCATCACCGCGATGCTTTTGGGCTTCGGCGGGGTCCTCGTCATCCTGCGACCGGGCATGATCGACACCGGTTTGCCGGAACTCGCCATCCTGGGCTCGGCGATGCTGTATGGCGGCGCCGTCGTATTCCTGAAGAAAGTCGTGGAGAGCGAAACCCCGGCCGCCGTAACCTTCTACACCAACCTGTTCATGGCGCTCGGCTGCTTGATCCCGACGATCCTCCTGTGGGCGCCGATAACAACGGCGGACATCTTGCCGATCCTGGGTCTCGGTATCTGCGGGCTGTTTGCGCCGTTCATGGTCGCCGTGGCACTGCGCAAGGCGGATGCCAGTTTGATCGCCGCGTTCGACTTCCTGCGCCTGCCCTTCACCGCCCTGTTCGGCTTCCTGCTGTTCGCTGAAGTGCCGGACGAATTCGTGTGGCTGGGCGCCGCGATTATATTCGCCAGCACGTATTTCATCGCCCGTCGCGAGGCGAAAAAACAGGTCTGAGCCTGCCTCACGACCCCGCTCCGAAAATGATTAGCGCCACCCGCCGCAAAACCGGTAGGTTGCACCTATGACTTCTCAGGGCGGCTCCTCCCCCAGTCCGGCTTCGTCGACGATACTGACCGGCGTCATCATTGCGGTGGCGTCGATGTTTCTGTTTTCGGCAACCCACACCTGCGTCCGTTTTCTGGCCGACACTATGACATCGCCGGAGATCGTGTTCTGGCGCATGCTGGTCAGCATGACGATCCTGATGCCGTATTTCGCGTGGAAAGGAATTCACCTGCTGAAAACCCAACGGCCGGGTATGCATGCGATGCGCGCCGTCGTGAATTTCGGCGGCATGATCATGTGGTTCTACGCCATCGGAGTGGTGCCGCTCGGCAAGGCGGTGGCGATACACTTTACGCTGCCGCTGTTCCTGATCCTTCTTGCGGTCCTCTTTCTGGGAGAAAGGGTGGGTATCCGGCGCACCTGCGCGACCGCCGCTGGATTCTGCGGCACCCTGGTAGTGCTTCAGCCCGGGAATCTGGCCGTCGGCTGGCCGGAAATGATGATCCTGGGATCAGCCGCGCTCTATGCAGGAACCGTGATCTTTCTCAAATTCATGGTGAAGACCGAAACGCCCTTGGCGCTGACCTTCTACACGAACTTCTTCATTCTCCTGCTCAGCATCCCGCTCACCATATGGCTGTGGGTTCCGCCGACGGTGGACGACATTCTGCCCATTCTGTTCATTGGGGTTACGGGGACACTGGCCCCGTTCATGTATACCAGCGCGCTGCGGCTCGCCGATGCTAGCATCATCGGCCCAACTGATTTTCTGCGCCTGCCGATCACGTCGGGATTTGCATTCGCCCTGTTCGGCGAAGTGCCAAGCGAGTGGGTATGGATCGGCGGCGGGATCATCTTTCTGAGTACCTGGTACATAACCGTCCGAGAAAGCCGGTTGGAGAAACAACGCAAGGCGGACGACGCGGCAGGGGGCGCATGACCGGCGGTATTGTGGACAAGTTCACCCGACTGCCGCCCAATCTGCGCGGCTTCATCTGGATCACACTATCCACCTTCGCCTTCATGTCGATGGTAATGATCGTGCGGCACCTCGCCGACCGCTACAATACCGGCGAACTTGCCTTGTGGCGCGCGTTTATCGGTCTGTCGCTGCTAGCGCCTGTGTTTGCGCGTTCGGGCAGCGCATTGTTCCGCACCCGGAGATTCGGCTGGCACCTGTTCCGCAACCTGATGCATTTTGTCGGCGTGGCGGGCTGGTTCTACGCGATATCCCAGATCAACCTGTCGGTCGGTATGTCGCTTCAGTTCACGGTGCCGCTGTTCACCATCGTTCTCGCCATCATGTTTCTGGGCGAGCGGGTCGACACCGCCCGTTGGATCGCGACGTTCTTGGGGTTCGCCGGCGTGTTGATCATTCTGCGGCCGGGTCTCGAACCGGTGACGATGGCGGCCGTCGCCGCCATCGTTTCGGCGGCGGGATACGCCGGCGCAAACATCGCAACCAAGGTACTTATGCGGGACGGCACCAGCGACACTATCGTGTTCTATATGAACGTCATTCACCTTCCACTAGCACTGATCGCGGCCTTGGCCATGGGCGGCATTAGCCTTCCGTCAATAGGCGACGTACCCTGGCTGATCGGCCTTGCGGCCAGCGCCACACTGGCGCACTGGCTGCTAGCTCGCGCGCTGGCGCTCGCGGACGCAAGCCTGATTATCATCGTCGATTTTACCAAACTGCCGTGGGTCACACTGGGCGCATTCGTCTTTTTCGGGGAAGTCCCCGTGGTCTGGGCATGGATCGGCGGGGCGGTTATCTTTGTCGCTACTCTCTACATCGTCCGTCGGGAAACTCGCGCCGCGAAGACGGCCGCCCCGACGCACGACTGACCCCGGCAAACGGATACCCAACCGATGGCAGACCCCGCCGCGCAGACTGATCAACCGGCCAATAACGCGGTTCTCGCCGCCTGCTGGGTATTGGGAACGGCTGCTTCCTTCATTCTGATGATGATCGCCGTGCGCGAATTGTCGACCAATATGTCGAGCTTCGAGCTGCTTTCATTCCGGTCCCTGATCGGGATTCCAATTATGTGCCTGGTCGCCTGGCGGCTCGGTTTCGACAAGGTGAAGACGCGCCGGATCGGTATGCAGGTCAGCCGCAACGTGGTCCATTTCGGTGGCCAATGGTGCTGGGTGATCGGCATCACTCTGCTCCCCATGGCACACGTTACCGCACTGGAATTCACCATGCCGATGTGGACCGCCATCATCGCCATGCTGTTTCTCGGTGAACAGGCGAAGTCCCACCGGATCATCGCCGTGGTGATGGGCATGGCGGGCGTTTTGGTGATCCTTCGCCCGGGGCTGGAGATCGTGACCGACGGGGCGCTGGTCGTCCTGCTGGGGGCTCTGTGCTACGGCATCTCCAACGTGATGATGAAATCGCTGACCGCGGATGACGCCCCCTGGGTCATCGTGTTCTGGATGCAGATCATCCAGCTGCCGCTGGCACTCTTACCAGCCGTGTTTTACTTCGACTGGGTGTGGCCGAGCTGGGCCGACGCGCCGTGGCTGCTGGCCATGGGGCTGACAGGGATGTCGGCGCATTTCTGCCTTGCCCGGGCCTTTCAACTTGCTGATGCCACCGTCTGCATTCCAGTCGATTTCGTACGCCTGCCGCTGGCCGCCTTTGTCGGCTGGCTCGTATATACCGAACAGGTCAGCGTCTGGGTTCTGGCAGGGGCACTACTGATATTCGCCGGGAACTACTACTCTGTCTGGCGAGAAACCCGCGGGGTAAAACGGTAGTGCCGCCATTATTTCAGGCTGTTTTGTGGTTCTGCGGGACCATGGCCGGATTTGCCGGAATGGCGATCTCGGCGCGCGAACTGCACACCACGATGTCGACCTTCGAAATCCTGTTTTTCAGGTCTCTAATCGGTGTACTGGTGGTTCTGCCGTTCATCATGCGGAACCGGTTTCGCGATCTTCGTACGACGAAATTCCGTTTCCACGGATGCCGCGCGCTGGTCCAATTTTCGGCACAGCTGTGCTGGATGTACGGCATCATCCACCTAACGCTGTCGGACCTGACCGCTATCGAATTCACGGTGCCCGTTTTCACGGCGGTTCTGGCGGTCATGTTTCTGGGCGAAACCATGTGGCGCCACAAATGGATCGCGACGCTGCTGGGATTCGTCGGCGTGCTGATCATCCTGCAGCCGGAGGGATCTGCGTTCAGCGTGGCGGGGTTCGTCATGCTACTCGGCTCAGCCCTGTATGCCGGGTCCGGCATATTCGTGAAATACCTCACTCGGACCGATACTCCGCAGGGCATCATCTTCTACATGAACGCGATGCAACTACCGCTAGGGCTGATCCCCGCAGTCTTCATTTTCGGGTGGGTGACACCGGCACCTATCGATATCCCCTGGATACTGGCTTGGGGCCTGTCCGGCCTGTTTGCTCATTACACGATGGCCCGGGCGCTGAAGCTGGCGGATATCACGATCATTTTCCCGCTCGACTTCCTGCGTCTGCCCTTGATGGCGTTGCTCGGCTACCTCTTATACGCCGAGGCCATCAATCCCTGGACAGCCGTTGGAGGCATCGTCATCTTCGCGGCTAATTACTACGGCGTTCGGGAAGAAGCCCGCCGCGGCGATGCGCCCCAAAGACATTGAGCGCGCATTGACGCTCTGGCATTTTACGACAGATAGACGATCAGGGAAAAGACGATCGCCGCTGTGATCAGCCATTTTTCCGGCCCGCCGAAGACCTGGAATGCCTTCACATGCTGATTGGTCTTATCCGGATTCGGGCTTCCGTCCGACATATACCGCAGATCCTTGCCGCAGGACCGGCACTCGTCCGGAAACGACGTGACGTTTTTGCCGCAATGGGGGCAGTCGATCCAGTTGTCGACCATCACTCCCGCTCGAACTGACCCGCGCCGAACAGCAGATCGCGGGACTCGGGCGTCATCGCCTTCGATCCGCGTTTGTCGGCAAGCAATTCCATTCCCATTTGCACACCGGGTCGTGCCGACATTGCGTCGAACCAGCGTTTGACGCTGGGAAGTTCAGCCTTGTCGACCCCTTGGCGGCGCGACGACCGCGCCCATGGCCAGCAGGCCATGTCGGCGATGGAATAATCGTCGCCTCCCAGCCATTCGGCCTCCGTCAGGCGCTTATCCATCACGCCGTAAAGCCGGCGAACTTCGTTGGAATAGCGCTCCACGCCATAGGGCACGTCTTCGCCGCCCATCGACTGTCGGAAATGATGCGCCTGCCCCGCCATGGGACCGAGACCACCCATCTGCCACATCAGCCATTCCATCACCGATTTCCGTCCGCGAAATTCGTCCGGACCGGGTAGGAAGCGGCCTTCCTTTTCGGCAAGATACATCAGAATGGCACCGGTTTCGAAGACGGAGACCGGATCGCCCCCGTCGGCCGGATCGTAATCGACGATTGCCGGGATACGGTTGTTGGGGCTGATCCGGAGAAAATCCGGCGCGAACTGGTCGCCCGTGTTGATATCGACAGCGACGACATCGTTCTCCAGTCCGAGTTCGGCAATCAGTATTGACACCTTGTGTCCGTTCGGCGTTGGCCAGGTATACTGAGTGATCATATTGCGGCCGCGATGGCCTTGCCGGCCTCTGCAGTGCCCGCGATAGCGCCGATGACCGCCGCGCTGGCCTCGCGTTCGCCGAAATGGTCAAGCATCAGCGCCGCCGACCATATCTGCGCAATGGGATTAGCGATCCCGCGGCCGAATATATCGGGCGCCGAGCCGTGGACGGGCTCGAACATCGACGGATAATCGCGTTCGGGATTGATATTTGCAGATGCGGCTACGCCGATGGACCCGGCTACGGCCGGCCCCAGATCGGAGAGGATATCGCCGAACAGGTTGGATCCGACGACGACGTCGAACCAGTCAGGGCTGGTGACAAACCGGGCCGTCAGGATATCGATGTGATACTGGTCGGTCTCGATATCAGGATAACTGGCCGCCATCGCGGCGAAGCGTTCGTCCCAATAAGGCATGGAATGAATGATGCCGTTGGACTTGGTGGCCGATGTAACCTTTTTCGCAGGACGGGAAGCAGCCAACTCGAACGCGTAGCGCATGACCCGGTCGCACCCCCTGCGCGTGAACACTGCCTGCTGGATGGCCATCTCTTCATCCGTGCCCTCGTACATCCGCCCGCCGATCTGGGAATACTCACCTTCGACGTTTTCGCGAACGATCATCATGTCGATATCTTCCGGTCCACGATTGGCGAGGGGCGATTGCACGCCGGGCAGCAACCGGGCGGGACGTAGGTTCACATACTGGAAGAATTCCCGCCGGATCTGGATCAGCATGCCCCACAACGACACATGATCAGGCACGCCCGGCATACCCACCGCGCCAAGGAAGACGGCGTCGAACCGGCGAAGCTGATCGACGCCGTCTTCGGGCATGATGCGCCCGGTCTTGTCGTAATCGTCGCAGTTCCAGCCGAACTCGGTGAACTCGTAGTCAACCCCGAATTTCGCACCGACTGCCTCCAGCGCACGTAGGCCTTCGGGCATAACCTCTTTGCCGATCCCGTCACCGGGAACGACCGCAATTTTGTAGCGTGCCATCAGTGCCCGCCCTTTCGTTCGAATACGATCACATAATAGCTGGCGCAAAAGATAACCAGCGCCCCGATCCAGGTATAGATATCGGAACTTTCGCCGAACACGATCCAGCCGATTACCGCCGCCGTGATCAACCGGGAAAAATCGAACGGCTGGACGACCCGCGCGTCCGCAACAGCTATCGCTCGAGTGATCGCATACTGCCCCAGCAGAGCGAACACGCCGACGCCGAGGATAGCGGGACCGTCGGCCCACGCAGGATCTGTCCAGTAAAACCAAGCCGGAACAGCTGAGAACACCAGCATCAGGATACTCACATAGGCGACGATGACGGCCGCGGAATCGGTCCGCGACAGGGTTTTCATGCAGGTATTCACTCCGGCAAATAACACGCCGGTCGCAAGCGCTGCCAGCATGCCAAGATTTATTTCCTGAAACCCCGGTCGCAGGATAATTAGCGCACCGGCAAAGGCAACGCCGATCGCACCCCAAGTCCGCGGCCCTGCCTTTTCACCGAGTATCAGCATCGCCAGCAGGATGGTGAATATCGGCTGGATATACAGCAGCGCGGTATAGTCGGAGATTGGTATCTCGCTGACCGCGTAGAACCAGCACATCATGCCGCCATAGGTTAGACACGCCCGGATCGCATGTATGGGAAAAACGGTCGTTTTCATGACCGAGACTCCGTTGCGGGCGATCATCGGCATGATGAACGCGATGGCGATTAAAGCCCGCATGAACGCAAGCTGCGCCGTCGAATATTCAGACGACAATTCTCGGGTGCACACCGATGCAAGCGTGTATCCCGTCCCCGCGAGGATCATCCAGGCTGGACCGGCGACAACCGGGTGCAGACTTGGGAGCGGGATTTTCAGAGCGCCGTCATCCCCGCGAAGGCGGGGATCTCCCGATGAATGAATGAAGCGGCAAAAGATTCCCGCTTTCGCGGGAAGAACAACACTAGAAAAATGATCTAGTCCCCCCGCACCTTGCGCACATCGGTATTCGGGACGACCCCTGTCCGCCGCTGCTGGTTGGAGCGTTCGCCATTGGCGATCCAGTCGCCGGCAGCGGCGCGTTCGGCAAGCTTGTCCCATTCTACTGACCAGTCGCCCAGCTCGTAGCCGTGCCAGGGCGGCTCGGGCTTCAAGGGCGGTAGCCCCAGCTGCTCCCACAACGCCTTAGCGTGTTCCATATATTCGCGCTTTGGCAGCGCCACGGGTGCCATGTTGGCTTTAAGCGTGGCATCGATGGCTAGCGTTGCGTCTTCGGCGGCACCGGTCTTGGGTCCGTGCCCCAGCGGCCGGTGCTTTATCAGCTCGCAATCCTCTACAAGGTTGGCGCGATAGCTCATTGCCCAGAACACGGCATCGAGACTGTTCGGATCGATATCATCGTTTACCGCGATCACGTATTTGCCGACGGGTTCCTGGAACGACATCGCGCCGTATAAGGCACGCCAGATCTCGGTGCGCGCCGTCTCGCGGGCGACCTGGATCACGACGACTTTGCGCAGATTGGTCAGCGGCTCGTGCATGCCGACCCGCACCACGCCGCTGATGCCGAGATGATCGCGCAGGTGATTGAGAAATAACGGCTCGTATGCCACGCGCTTTATGACGGAGGACTCAGACGGTGTGACCTGGCTGATGATCGACGTAAACACCGCATTCTTCTTCCGGGTGATCGCTGTGACTTTCAGGATAAAGTTGAATTCCTCCAAGTTGATATAGCCGTGGCTCTCGCCGAATGGACCCTCGGGCTCGAAATACTCGGGGTCGAGTAGTCCTTCGATGACAATCTCGGCATCAGCCGGCACCATCAGATCCGACGTCCGCGCCTTCGAGATGCGGATCGGGGCGCCGGCGATGCCGCCGGCGACACCCAGTTCGTCGACGTCTTTTGGTAATTTTTGAGGCCCACAATAGGCAACCGGCGGGGGACAGCCGATCACCATCGCAATCGGCATAGCTTCCCCGCGGACCCTGTATTTCTCCCAATGCGCGGTGCCGCCCTGACCCAGGTTCATAAACAACTTCAACCCGATCCGGTCGGGCGCTTTGAGCCCGCCGCGATAGGTGCCGAGGTTTTGGATACCACTGTCGGGATCGCGGGTGACGCAGGCGGTGGCGGTCAGATACGGCGCGGAATCATATCCCGGCGTCGAAACCGGCACCGGCAGAGCATCCAGCCCGTTGCCGAATTTCAGGTCATCTCCTTCGAAGACCAACTCCTGGCAGGGTGGATTCACGGTTTCTACCGGCGGGATCGGATTGGCGATGGCGTTCGCCCAGCATTCGCCGATGTTTTCGACAGGCACGCCCATGCCTACGGAATAGATTGCTGCATTGCCCGCCAGCGCGCCGGTAACGACGGGAATATCGAATTCACGGCCCGCCGCGCCGGTGACGTTCGTGAACAGGAATGCCCTGCGCTCCATCTCCGCAATGCCGCCGCGAAACTGCCATCTCACCAACGGACTCAATTCGGAGTCTTTGTCGATCGGGGCGTCGATGGCGGTCAGCAGCCCGGCCGCTTCAAGCGCCGCCAGATGGTCCTGCAGATCGTTGTAACCGCGCGATTTGGCGTCTTTCATTGGTGTCCCTCCCCTGAAGGCATGATGATGTTGAGAGATGCGACGGGCAA
>MDTD01115165.1_pt1 | contig 35888 bp, 25 predicted proteins | sample 811221 | NCBI WGS metagenome assembly MDTD01 (sample SAMN05326646, study PRJNA326480) | marine metagenome | isolation source: seawater | place: Pacific Ocean: South West | collected 2011
CTGTCGGGGCGCCTGTGTTGGCCTATTTCGAATATCGCTAAATGCTTGAAGATAGTGGTCGGAGTGGCAGGATTTGAACCTGCGACCCCCTCGTCCCGAACGAGGTGCGCTACCAGGCTGCGCTACACTCCGATATCGCGTTCAGAGGCGATTTTCCGTCCCGGGAAGGCGGCGTCTCTCTGAAGCGTCGCGGGTTAATATCACCACGCCCGCGCCTCCGCAACCCTGTCGTCCAACGGAAAATGATTGCGGCTGTGGATGAGTGCGAGGATCTCCGTTCCGGCCGGTTTTGCAGGCCTCGGCCTGGCCTGAAATGGGGATGTGCGAGCGCGGGGGTGGCGCTGGAGGATTTGCCCGCAGAGCAAAAGGCGCGCGCCGCGCGCCGGCTTGGTGCAATCAAGCCTGATGCTGGCCGGTCGCGGCGAGCGCGCGGCTCCAGAAGCTCTCGACGGCGTGGCCCTGCCTGGCCCGCGGGCGAAACAGATGGATTTCCATCGGCACATCCCAGTCTTCGCTCCCGGCCCGGACGAGCCGTCCGCTGGCGAGATCGGGCGCGCACAGGCTGTGCGGCGCCCAGGCGATTCCCTTGCCGTCGCGCGCCATGCGCAGCAGTGCGGTCGCCAGATGCGAGCGAAACACGGGGCGAAGGGCCGCGCGGCGTTCGGAGATCACCTGGGCCGCGGCGAGAATCCGTCCCATTCCCGAGCGATCGTCATAGGCAAGATAGGACAAAGGCTCGTCCGCGCGTCCGGGGAGGGCGAAGCGCGCCCGCCCGTCCGCCTCCGGCAGGCACACCGGGACCAGCCGGTCCTCGCCCAGGCGGATCGAGCAAAACCCGCCGGGCTCCAGCCGGTGGGGCGACGCGGGGTGGTGGTGGCACAGCAGGAAATCGGCCTTGCCCGCCAGCATGATCTTTTCGCACGCCTGCATGTTGTCGGCGAGCAGGCTGACGGTTGCCAGGTCCTGGTCGTCGCCCTGATCGCGCAGCCAGTCGGGAAAGAAGGTGAGGGATAACGCATGGGTCGCGGCGAAGCGCAGCGTTCCCGCTTCCGCGCCGCCGACCTCGCGGGCCTGGTCGCGGCCCTGCGCAAGCCGGCGCAGCACGTCCTCGGCCACTGTGCGAAAGGTCTCGCCCGCTTCGGTGAGCGCAATGCGGTGGGTGTCGCGGTCGATGAGCTTTGTGCCGACCCAATCCTCCAGTCCGCGAATGCGACGGCTGAAGGCCGGCTGGCTGGAATTGCGTGCTTCCGCCGCGCGCGAGAAGTTGCCCTCCTCGGCGAGTTTCAGGAAGTCTTCCAGCCAGTTCGTCTCCATTGTCGATGTCCCGCCCGTCGTTTGCTGCATGAATTGATCGCCAACCGGCATTGGCTGACGCGCGCTTCGTCAGACTAAGCTTCGGCACCGAAGGAAGGAGAGCTTTCGAAATGCAGCCTCGAACCCTCTACGACAAAATCGTCGACCGGCACAAGATACGGGCGCTGGACGACCGGGACGGCCCCGGGTCGCAACTGTTGCTCTATGTCGATCGCACCGTCCTGAACGAATACACCAGCCCCCAGGCCTTCACCGGCCTGCGGGATGCGGGGCGTGATGTCTGGCGGCCGGAAGCGGCACTCGGCGTCGTCGATCATGTCAACTCGACGGCCCCGGATCGCGGCGGCGCCGTGGAGGATGCGAACGCGCAGCGGCAGATCGACTATTTCGCCGAAAACGGGCGCGATTTCGGGATCGAGATGTTCGACGTGCTCGACCCGCGTCAGGGGATCGAGCATGTCGTGCTGCCGGAGCTCGGCTGGGTGCTTCCCGGCCTGGTGATCGCGGCGGGCGACAGCCACACGGCAACCTATGGCGCCTTCGGAACGGTCGGCTTCGGCATCGGCACCTCGGATATCGAGCACCTGCTGGCGACGCAGACACTGACCTACACGCGCTTGAAGACCATGCGCGCCACCGTGGTCGGGGACCTGCCGGTCGGCGTCACCGCCAAGGATCTCGTCATGGCGCTGATCCGCGGGATCGGCGCCGACGGCGCCGCCGGTCATGCGCTGGAATTCGTCGGCGAGGCAATCGACACGCTCGACGTGGAAGCGCGGATGACGATCTGCAACATGTCGGTGGAATGCGGTGCGCGGGTCGCGTTGATGGCCCCGGACGACAAGGTGTTCGACTATATCGCCGGGCGCCCGCGCGCACCGTCGGCGGAGATGCTCGCCCGCGCAAGACCCGTCTGGCAGGCACTTGCGAGCGACGCGGAGGCCGTTTTCGACCGCGAGGTCGTGCTCGACGCCGGCGAGATCGCGCCGATGGTGTCCTGGGGCACGAGCCCGGACCAGTCCGGCGCCATCGACGGCGCCGTGCCCGATCCGGCGTCCCTGCCGGAAGACCGGCGGCGGGACGCGGTCCGCGCGCTTGCCTACATGGGGCTTGAACCGGGTGTCCGGTTCGAGGAGATCGCCATCGACCGCGCCTTCATCGGCTCCTGCACCAATGCCCGGCTTGCCGACCTGCGCGACGCGGCGGCGATCCTGCGCGGGCGCCGCGTCGCCCCGGGCGTCCGGGCCATGGTGTCGCCCGGGTCGTCCAGTGTGCGCCGCGCCGCCGAGGCGGAGGGGCTCGACCGCGTCTTCATCGAGGCGGGCTTCGAATGGCGCCAGTCCGGCTGCTCGATGTGCCTTGCCATGAACGACGATGTGCTGGCGCCCGGCGAACGCTGCGCCTCCAGCACCAACCGCAATTTCGAGGGCCGCCAGGGTAGCGGCGGCCGGACCCATCTGATGAGCCCCGCGATGGTGGCGGCCGCCGCCGTCGCCGGTCGGCTTGCCGACGTTCGCAGCCTTGCGTCACGGGAGATGTAAGTGCAGAAGTTTCTGAGTGTTACGGGTATGGCCGCGCCGATGCCCGCCGCCAATGTGGATACCGACGTGATCATGCCCAAGGTGTTCCTCAAAGGCATCGACCGTGCCGGATTGGCCCGTGGCCTGTTCCACGATCTGCGCTTTGACGCAAAGGGGCGGACGCGGCCCGATTTCATCCTGAACCGAGAGACGATGCGCGATGTCCGCTTCCTGTTGACCGGACCGAATTTCGGCTGCGGCTCGTCGCGGGAGCACGCGGTGTGGGGGACGCTGCAATACGGCATCCGCGCGCTGATCGGGACCACCTTTGCCGGTATCTTCGCCGACAACGCCGCCAACAACGGTCTGCTGCTGATCTCGCTTGGCGAGGACGACCGCGACCGGTTGTTCCGCGCGGCCGGGCCCGATGGGGCGGAGCTCACCGTGGATCTTGTGGAAAGGACCGTCACCTGCGGCGGCCTGCGTCTGGCGTTCGAGATCGAGCCGTCGCGGCGGCAGGCCCTGATGGAGGGGCGCGACCGCATCGCCACGACCTTGCAGATGAAAGAGCAGATCCGTGAATTTGAGGCCGCCTATTTCGCCGAGGCGCCCTGGCTCGCGCGGGGAGGCGCGGCATGAGCGAGGTTTCGGGGTTTCCCGGCATTCTGCCAGGCTTCACCTGGCGCGACATCGATGCGGACGGCACCCGCATCCGCACCGCCACCGGCGGCGAGGGCCCGCCGCTGCTGTTGCTGCATGGCCACCCGCAGACCCATTTGAGCTGGCACAAGGTGGCGCCGATGCTTGCCCGCCGGTTCTCGGTGGTTCTCACCGACCTGCGCGGCTACGGCGACAGCGCAAAGCCCGAGGGCGGCGAGGGGCATGTGAACTATTCCAAGCGCGCCATGGCGGCCGATCAGGTGGCCGTGATGCGGGCCCTCGGTCATGAGCGGTTTTCGGTCGTCGGCCATGATCGCGGCGCGCGGGTGGCGCATCGCCTGGCGCTGGATCATGCAGATGCGGTGGAAAAACTGGTCCTTCTCGATATCGCGCCAACGGCGACGATGTATGCCCGCACCGACATGGAGTTCGCCCGCCGGTACTTCTGGTGGTTCTTCCTGATCCAGCCCTATCCCTTGCCGGAACGGCTGATCGCGGCGGATCCGGATTTCTTTCTCGAGCGTCATATCGCGGGTCAGATCAAGGTCGCCGGCGCCTCGGACCCGCGGGTGATGGAGGAATACCGCCGCTGCTATCGCGATCCCGCGATGCGGCATGCGGTTTGCGAGGACTATCGCGCCGCCGCCACCATCGACCTCGTCCACGATGCCGAGGACGCGCATGCCCGCGTCACCGCGCCGCTGCTGGCGCTGTGGGGCGGGCGCGGAACCGTCGGGGCTCTCTATGACGTGCTGGCCACCTGGCGCGAGAAGGCCGACGACGTGCGCGGTCATGCGCTCGATTGTGGCCACAGCCCCCAGGAGGAGGTGCCGCACGACCTGCTTGCCGCGCTCGACGCGTTTCTTTGAACACAGCCGCGCCGGGCGCGGGCCATCAATTGCAAGGCGCGTGGACGCGCGCGCCGGACGGGGGATCATGCGCCCTGGGTCCGGCGTGCCCGGCGCCGTCTGATCTGGAATTCGGGGAGGAAGAACTGTCATGACCACCAAGGGGAAGGGCCCGCATCAGGACCAGAGCCTGTCCTGGCAGGCGGGAAAGGAGGCCTCGGGCGCCACCTTGCGGCCTGTGCCCATGCTGACGGGGCTTGCCGTTTTCGCACTGCTGGTGGTGTTGCCGCCGCCGGAGGGGTTGTCGGTCGCCGGCTGGCGGGTCGTCGCGGTCGCGGCCCTCATGGTCATCTGGTGGATCACCGAGGCGATCCCCATTGCCGCCACCGCCCTGCTGCCGCTGGTCCTGTTTCCGTTGACGGGCGCCAGCACCGTCAAGGCCGCCGCCGCGCCCTATGCCAGCGCCACCATCTTCCTGTTCATGGGCGGCTTCATGCTGGCCGCTGCGATGGAACGCTGGAACCTCCACCAGCGCATCGCGCTCTCCATCGTTTCGCGCACGGGATCTCGCCGCCCTCAGATTGTTGGCGGCTTCATGCTGGCGACCGCCTTCCTGTCGATGTGGGTGTCAAATACGGCGACGACGGTGATGATGTTGCCGATTGCAGTCTCCGTGATCGGGCTGATCCAGGAGGAAACCGGCGGCAAGGAGGCCGGCGCCTTCGCCCTTGCGCTGATGCTGGGTGTTGCTTATTCGGCATCGATCGGCGGTGTCGCGACGCTGATCGGCACCCCTCCGAACGCCCTGCTGGCCGGGGCGATGCGCCAGACCTACGGCTATGATCTCGGCTTCGGCCGCTGGATGCTGATCGGCGTTCCTGTGGCGGCAACGATGCTGGCGATCTCCTGGCTGCTGCTCACGCGCCTTGCCATCCGGCTTCCGCGAGAGGAGATCGGCGGCGCCAGCGAGCTGATCTGCGACAAGCTGCGCACACTCGGAAAGATGTCGCGGGCCGAGGCGATGGTCGGCATCGTCTTCGCCTCGGCGGCGGTGCTCTGGGTGCTGCGGTCGTGGTTGCAGACCTATGTTCCGGGCCTGAATGACGCCAGCATCGCCATCGGGGCCGCCTTGCTCCTGTTCATTCTCCCGGCGGGAAGCGGCCGGGACCGGACCGGGGCGCGGGTCGCCCTGCTCGACTGGACGACCGCGTCGAAGCTGCCCTGGGGCGTCCTGATGCTCTTCGCCGGCGGGCTGAGCCTTGCCGGCGCGGTGGCCGCCTCCGGCCTCGATACCTGGATCGGCGGACTGATCGGAGGCATCGCCGGGGGCGTTCCGATCCTTCTGCTGATCGTGATCGTCGCCCTTGTCATTCTTCTCCTGACGGAGGTGACGTCGAACACCGCAACGGCCGCCACCTTCCTGCCGCTGCTGGCGGCGTTGTCGCAGAACATCGGCGAAAACCCGCTGATGCTCGCCGTTCCCGCCGCGCTGTCGGCATCGATGGCCTTCATGCTGCCGGTCGCAACGCCGCCCAACGCGCTGGTGTTCTCCTCAGGCCATGTCACCATTCCCCAGATGGCCCGCTACGGAAGCCTTCACAACATCGCGGCGCTTCTGGTGATCTCGACGCTCGGGTATCTGATCCTCACGACCGTGTTCGGCGTGGTGGCGGGCTCGCTCCCCGAGTGGGCGTCCGGCGCGCGATAAAGCCGCGCGCATAGAACCGGCGTACGAGGGCTCCTGTCCGTTGGACAGGGGTCTTCGTGCCATGGATCGCGCCGGTGCGTTTCATGTGAACGCCCTGGGGACTGTAGCGGCCGCAGCCCGAAGCGACTCTTGCGTGAGCGCAAGGGGCTGGTTATACACGTCGTCGCGCGTTGGGGCGTCGCCAAGTGGTAAGGCAGCGGCTTTTGGTGCCGCCATTCGCAGGTTCGAATCCTGCCGCCCCAGCCAGCGCTTTTTCAAACATGCTTGCCGCGCTCGCCGACTCGTTTCAGGCTTTGTCCGCTACATCCTGTCGCTCCGCCGAGTCCGGCTGAGGGGGCGGTCGTGCGGCGTCGAGCTGTGACGGTAGGCGGAATATGTAGATCTACATATTTCTCGGTGCTCAATACTGTAATTTTTCGCGATATATGAATTTTTGCTGGCGCCCTTCTGTTTACTCTGGGGAATATCTCCGGGTTTTTCTCGAGACCGAATGATTTTTCCGTAAAACATTCTTTGTTGTTATCTAATTTGTAACCGGGTCTGCCCATTCTGGCTTCAGTGGCTGAATGAGGTGATCCGATGTCGACAACAAATGAGCATAGGTCTGAGGTGCGGGTCGCATTCGCGCGGGTCGACGAAGAGGCGAGGCGCTGTCTTCAAAGCATGTGGCCGGTCGTGGAGCCGCGCCTGGATGAGATCCTGAACAGGTTCTACTCCCACATCGTCAAGCAGCCGGAGCTGGCGGCTCTGGTCGGCGATCGCCAGGCGTCTCTTGAATCGGCACAGAAGAAGCACTGGAAGAGGCTGTTCACCGGCGCCTTCGACGATGACTATGTGAAGAGCATCGACCGCATCGGACGTGCCCACAGCCGCATCGGTCTTGAGCCGCGCTGGTATATCGCCGGCTATCAATTCGTTCTCAATGAGCTGATCGCCATTGTCATGCGCAAGTTCCGCTTCGCGCCGAACAAGGCGATCCAGTCGGTGCAGGTGCTGAACAAGGCCGTTCTGCTCGATCTCGATTTCGCGATTTCGACCTACCAGCAAATCCTGATGGAAGCGCAGGAAGCGCAGACCCGCCACCTGAGCGATGCGGTCGACCGGTTCAAGGAAAAGGTCGAGGCATCCCTGCGGACCGTGGACCAGACCGCCGACCGGATGCAGCAGCAGGCCGGCACGCTGTCGGACGTGGCGAGTTCCGCCTCGCAAGAGGCCGTCTCGGCCTCGGCTGCCTCAGAGGAAACGTCGGTGAGCGTCCAGACCGTTGCGTCTGCGGCGGAAGAGCTGTCGTCCTCCATCGAGGAGATCGGCCGCCAGATTACGGGTGCCTCCGATGTCGCCCGCCGGGCGAGCTCGGTGACCGAGAGCGCGTCGAAGGAAATCGGCCGTCTCTCGACGTCGGCCCAGAAGATCGGAGACGTGATCGGTCTCATCCAGGCGATTGCCGAACAGACCAACCTGCTGGCGCTCAACGCCACCATCGAGGCCGCACGGGCCGGCGAGGCCGGGCGCGGCTTTGCGATCGTCGCCCAGGAGGTGAAGCAGCTCGCGAGCCAGACGTCCAAGGCGACCGAGGACATCGCCAATCAGGTGTCGGAGGTGCAGGCAGCGACCACGCGTGCCGTCGATACCATCGGCTCTATTTCCTCCACCGTCGGCGAGATCGACACGCTGACGGCGGCAATTGCGGCAGCGATCGAGGAGCAGGGGGCCGCGACGCGCGAGATCTCCATGAACGTGCAGCACGCGGCCCAGGGCACGATGACGCTGACGCGCAACGTCTCCGGCGTGAACGATGCCATCGACAAGACCGAGCATGCGGCGGAGGATTTCCTCTCCGTCTCCGGCAGCCTCCGGACCCAGTCGACGGAAATCGCCGAGCAGATCCGCGGCTTCTTCGTCGAGATCCGGGAAGGCGCCCTCGACCGGCGCAAGGGCCGCGATCCGAACTACAAGGGGCCGGACCGCCGGGCCGAGGCACGCAAGCAGTCCGCCGCCTGATCGATTGGCGCAACGCCGGGGAGTTTCCCCGGGAAGGCAGGGAGTGTCGCGGAACAGGCGGCACTCCCTTTTTCGTTGGCGGTTGCCGCCGACCGGTGCGCCGGGAGGACTATTCGGCGGCCTCGCGGTGGAGCCCGCCCAGCGAGGTCACCTGCGCCGCGCAATATTTGAACTCCGGGATCTTGCCGAAGGGATCGAGCTGCGCGTTCGTCAGCCGGTTGGCGGGGGCCTCGAAGAAGCAGAACGGCACGAACACCATGCCGTCCGCCACGTCGCGGTCGGCGCGCAGGGTTGCGGTGATCGCGCCCCGGCGCGTCGTGACCGTCACCGCGTCGCCTGCACTGAGGCCGCGGGCGTCGATCTCGCGCGGGTTCATCGCCGCCACGGGCCCCGGTTCCAGCGCATCGAGGGTCGACGAGCGCCGGGTCATCGCGCCGGTGTGCCAGTGCTCCAGCATGCGGCCCGTGGTCAGGACCAGCGGATAGGTCTCGTCCGGCATCTCGTCGGGCGGAATGAGGTCGGCGGGAACCAGGCGTCCCCTGCCGGAGGCGGTGGGAAAGCCCCGTTTGAAGATGATGTCGTCGCCGGGGGCATCCTCGCTTGAGGCCGGATAGGTGACGCAGCCCTCGCGCACCACGCGTTCGAAGGAGATATTCGCGAGTGACGGCATGAACGCCCGCATTTCCTCATAGACCTCGCCGACATGCTGATACGGCCAGTCGAGCCCGATGCGCCGCGCGATCTCGGCGATCAGTTCCCAGTCCTGCCGCGCGGCACCGGGAAGGGCCACGGCCGGGCGACCGAGCTGCACCTGGCGGTTGGTATTGGTGTAGGTGCCGAGCTTTTCCGCATGGGCGGAGGCCGGCAGCACCACATCCGCGTGCCAGGCGGTTTCGGTCAGGAAGATATCCTGAACCACCAGGTGGTCGAGCTTGGCAAGGGCTGCGCGCGCGTGGATCTGGTCGGGATCCGACATCGCCGGATTCTCGCCCATGATGTACATGCCGCGGATGTCGCCGGCATGGATCGCGTCCATGATCTCCACGACGGTCAGTCCGCGCGCAGGGTCGAGCGTGCGGCCCCAGGCATCTTCATAGGCGCTTCGGATGTCGGCATTCTCGACAGACTTGTAGTCGGGCAGGAACATGGGGATCAGTCCGGCGTCGGATGCGCCCTGAACGTTGTTCTGACCGCGCAGCGGATGCAGTCCGGTGCCGGGTCGCCCGATCTGGCCGGTGACGAGCGCCAGCGCGATCAGGCAGCGGGCGTTGTCGGTGCCGTGGACATGCTGCGATACGCCCATGCCCCAGAAGATGATCGACCGCTCGCTCGTGGCATAGGTGCGTGCCACGTCGCGCAGGGTGTCGGCATCGATGCCGCAGACGCTCGCCATTGCCTCCGGCGAGAAGTCGCGGACCTTGTTCTTCAGCGCCTCGAAGCCGTCGACGTGATTGGCCACATAGTCGGCGTCGTAAAGGTCTTCCGCGATGATCACATGCAGCAGGGCGTTGAGCATTGCGACGTCGCTGCCCGGCGTGAAGCGCAGCGAATGGCTGGCGTGGCGCATCAGGTCCTGGCCGCGCGGATCCATGACGATGAGCTTCGCGCCGCGCTTGGCAGCCTGCTTGAGATAGGTGGCGGCAACGGGATGGTTCTGCGTCGGCCTCGCGCCGATCACGACGATGCAGTCGGCGTCTTCCGCCGCGCGGAAGGGCGCAGAGACCGCGCCGGAGCCGATCCCCTCCATCAGCGCTGCAACGGAGGAGGCATGGCACAGCCGCGTGCAATGGTCGACGTTGTTGGTGCCGAAGCCCTGCCGCACGAGCTTCTGGAACAGATAGGCTTCCTCGTTCGAGCCCTTGGCCGAGCCGAAGCCGGCAAGGGCCGATCCGCCCATCGTGTCGCGGATATGGGCCAGTCCGCCGGCCGCGCGCTCCAGCGCTTCCTCCCAGGTCGCCTCGCGGAAGACGTCGAAGGGATTGGCTGGGTTGAGCATCGCGTCGCCGGCCTTGGGCACGTCGTCGCGGCGCACCAGCGGTTTGGTCAGCCGGTGCGGGTGGCGGATGTAGTCGTGGCCGAAGCGTCCCTTGACGCAAAGCCGGTTTTCATTGGCCGCGCCATCGCGCCCGTCCACCTTGATGATCTGCCCGTCCTTGACGTGGACGGTCGTCTGGCAGCCGACGCCGCAGAAGGGGCAGAGCGTGTCGACGGTGCGCTCGGCCGTGAGCACGGTCTTGCGCGCGGGCGCGTCCATTACGCTTTTTTCCTGCAGCGCGCCGGTCGGGCAGGCCTGTACGCATTCGCCGCAGGCAACGCAAGTCGAGGAGCCCATCGGATCGGAGAGGTCGAAGATCGGGCGCAACTCGCCGCCGCGATAGCCCATGCCGATCACGTCGTTGACCTGCACCTCGCGGCAGGCGCGTTCGCACAACCCGCAAGCGATGCAGGCGTCGAGATTGACGGCGATCGCCGGGTGGGACGCGTCCCAGCGCTCTTCGCGGGTATGATGCGTCGTTTCCGCGTAGCGGCTGTCGAAGCGGGAGCTCTCGACCCCGACCGTTTCCGACCAGATCCAGAAATCGGCGTCGCGGTCCGGTGCCTCCTTGCGCGGCGGCATGTCGCTTGCAAGCAGTTCGAACACCATTTCGCGCGCCTTTTCGGCCCGCCTGGAGGCTGTCGTGACCACCATGCCGTCCGTGGGCGTGCGGATGCAGGAGGCTGCGAGCGTGCGCTCGCCCTCGATCTCCACCACACAGGCGCGGCAGTTGCCGTCGGAGCGGTAACCCGGCGCATCCTTGTGGCACAGGTGCGGGATCGCCGTTCCGACCCGCTTGGCGATCTCCCAGATGGTCTCGTCGGCGGTTGCCTCGACCTCTCGGCCGTCGAGGGTGAATGTGATCGTGTCAGTCATTGTCCGGGGCTCCCGCAAGCTTTTCCAGGCTTTCGCCGTCCCATCGCAGGTAACGTTTCTCGGGCTCCACCGCGCCCAATCGTCGGTAGAGCCGGATCGCGCCCTCATTGTCGGCATCGACGCTCAGGTCCATTCGCGGCGCGCCGCGCGCCAGGGCCTCGGACGCGCAGGCGCGAAGGAGCGCCTCGCCGACCCCGCGGCCGCGAGCATTCCTGGAAACAAAGACGTCCTTGACGAAAAAGGCGGGATTGGCCCGTCCGGCCGGATAGAGCGGCGACATCGTCGCATGGCCGAGCAGCGCGTCGCCGTCCTCCGCCACAAGAACCACCAGATCCCGGTAGCGTGAAAGACCCTCCGCAAGGCGTTGCCGGACCAGATCGGGGTCGATGTCCGATCCGTAGTGATGTTCCAGCTCGCTCACGAGGGCGGCGAAGCGCTCGAGATCCGCCTGTGTCGCCGGGCGAATGATCATGTCGCGCTTGTCCTTGCGAAGAAATTCAGCACGGAGCGGACCGGATTGCTCGCGGCCTGTCCGAGCCCGCAGATCGAGGCGTCGCGCATGATCTGTTCCAGATCGCCGAGACGCGCTTCGTCCCAGTCGCCCTGTTCCAGCATGGCGACCATCTTCTCCGTTCCGACCCGGCACGGCGTGCATTGCCCGCAGCTCTCGTGCTTGAAGAAGCGCAGCAGGTTGAGCGCGACCGCGTGCATGTCATCCTTGTCGGAGAGGATCACAACCGCATGCGAGCCGATGAAGCCGCCATGCGGCTCGAAGGTCCCGAAATCCATCGGCAGGTCGGCCATGGAGGCGGGGAAGATCCCGCCGGAGGCGCCGCCCGGCAGGAAGCCGGCAAGCGTATGGCCCTCGGCCATACCGCCGCAGGCCTCGATGATCTCGTGGATCGTGCTTCCCGTGGGCAGGATCGCGACGCCCGGTTTGCGAACGCGCCCCGAAACGGAGAACGAGCGCAGGCCCGAGTGGTCGTCCTTGCCGTGGCCCGCGAAGCGCTCCGCGCCATGCTCGATGATGTCGCGGATCCAGAACAGCGTCTCGATGTTGTGGTTGAGCGTCGGGCGGCCGAAGAGGCCTTTCTCCGCAATATACGGCGGGCGGTGCCGGGGGAGGCCGCGCTTGCCCTCGATCGATTCCAGCATCGCGCTTTCCTCGCCGCAGATATAGGCGCCGGCGCCGCGCCGCAGCTCGATGGGGGCGTGATCGGTGAGGCCGCTTGCGGCAAGCTCCGCCAGTTCGCGGCGCAAGACCTCCAGAACGCCGGGATATTCGTCGCGCATGTAGAGATAGATGCGCTCCGCCCCGACCGCCCAGGCGGCGATCAGCGCGCCTTCCAGCATGCGGTGCGGGTCCTGCTCCAGGAACAGCCTGTCCTTGAAGGTTCCGGGTTCGCCCTCGTCGCCGTTCACGCTCATGAGCCGGGGACCGGGGAAGGAGCGCACGATCTCCCACTTGCGCCCGGCCGGAAAGCCGGCGCCGCCGAGACCGCGCAGTCCCGCGTCGGACAGGGTCGCGATCAGATCCTCCGGCTTGCGCTTGCCGGCAAGACACTCCTGCAGAAGCGCATAGCCGCCCTTGGCGCGATAGGCCTCGAGGTTGAGACCCTCGACCGGACGCGGGGCCGTCTCTCCGGCCTTTGCTGCGGCCAGCAGGGCGTCGGCGGTCGCATGTCCGACCTCGTTGCGCCCGACCTGGGCTGCCGGCGCCTCGGCGCAGCGCCCCTGGCAGGCGGCGCGCTGGATGCGGATGTCGCGCGGATCGGTCTGCGTTTCCAGCTCGGCGATCAGTTGCTCCGCGCCCGCCATCATGCACGACAGGCTGTCGCAGACACGGATTGTCAGCGGCGGCAGATCCGCGCCGTCCTTCACGATGTCGAAGTGGTGGTAGAAACTCGCGACCTCGAAGACCTCGGCCTCCGACAGGCGCATCTCGTGGGAGAGTGCCTTGAGATGAGCGCTGGTCAGGCCGCCGAATTCATCCTGCAGCTTGTGCAGATGCTCGATCAAGAGATCCCGCCGGCGCGGCGCCTCGCCAAGCAGCCGGCGCACGTCGTCGAGAGCGCCGTCGTCGAGCGCGCGCCCCTTGAGCCGTCCGCTCCGGCCCTTCCGGCCCCTGTCGACCGCGCCTGAATACGGTCCGCGACTTCCGCCCAGCATTGCCACCCTGTCCCTTCGTTGTCGAACGACCGAGTGGCGGGGAATTTGCCAGCGAATTCAAATCGCGATTGGCAATCGCGTGATCATGACAGGTTATCAACGGATTGCGGCGCCGCAAGACACACGCGCCAGAGCGCGGACGTCAGCGGCAATTGCAGGTTCCGGCGCGGCGCGACCAGCCCGATCACGGGCGGCACGCGCATGGCTTCAAGTTCGCGAATGCCGAGCGCATCGGTTTTCAATTCGTCGACGATCATCCGCGGCAGGATCGCCACGACCGGGGAGGTTGTCCGTCCCGCGCGTCCGAAGATCGAGAGGAAGCTGTTCGCCTCGAACACCACCTGTGGCGTCGCCCCGGCATCGGCGAAGGCCTTGTCGAGGATGCGCCGGTTCTGCATGTCGCTCGTCAGCAGCGCGAGGGGCCAGTCTGCCGCCTGTTTCCAGCTGGCCGGGGCTTCGCTCTTCCCGAGCAGATCGCGCGATCCGACGAGGCAATAGCTCTCCGGTTGAAGCGGCAGGGTATCGACGTTGTGCAGGGGTTCGTTGTTCAGATAGGTGATGCCCGCGTCGAGGGAAAAATCCAGCAGGCCTGCCTCGATCATGCGCGAGGACAGGCTGGTGCAGACGACCTCCACATTGGGGTGGTCTTGCGCGAGTGCTGCCGCCAGTCGTCCGGCGAGCGGCGTGGCGCTCGGGATCACGCCGATCCTCAGGCGGCCGGAGAGATCCGCCCCGCCCGTCACGTCCTGGCGAAGGCCGTCCAGATCGGCAAGCACGCGACGTGCGCGGGCAAGCACCCGCTCGCCGGCCTCGGTGAACCCCAGGAAGCGCTGCCCGCGTTGCACCAGTGGTGTGCCGAGCGCTTCCTCCATGCGACGGATGCGTGTCGAAAGCGCCGGCTGCGACAGGTTGCAGGCCTGAGCGGCACGCGCGAAATGCCGCTCGCTGGCGAGCGACACCAGCACGCGCAGATCGGCGACATCTATCGGTGGCAAGGCGCTCACGCGGACCCTTTCTGTTTCCCGTTGTGAATCAATAGTGTCTTGAACGGGCGAGGGAAAGGAAAAGGGCGTTTCGCGGCCGGTCGGCGATGGCGCGCCGAGTGTCCGGGGCCCGAACAGGAGCGCATGCCGGCAGAAGAATGCGCGCGGGCGCGGTCAGGCGGAGCCGGGGAGGGGAGCGAGAAAAATCGCCCGCCCGCGAGACGCGGACGGGCGATGAGCGACTGAAAATTCCGGAAGTATGACTATGTGAATTCCCTTTGCCGCCAGGCCAATGAATGAGGCGCTATCGCGCCTTGGAAAACCGTGGGCCACATGACCGGGCGCAGGCGCCTGCGATCCTTGGCAAATTCAAGAAGGTGTGTCGCGTCGGGCGAAAGCCGTTTCCGCCCCTTCGGACCCTCTCTGGCGCTCTCTGCCCCTCTGCTCTTCAAACCCCTCTGCGGTCTACTTGCGTCCCCTTTCGGCCGCCCTCGGACCCGGGCGGCTCGAGTCCCATGCGCGGAGCCCCATGCACGGAGCACCATGTATATCGCCGCATCACAGCTTTCAGCCGGCCGGCGCCAGTCGGACCGGCCCGTGCCTCAAAAGCGGGCCGGGTTGACATCAACCCGGCCCAGTTGGGTCACGTTTGGACCCGCAGAAGAAAGGCTTGCTGCGGTCCGCATGTGACTTGCGGCGTTTCGCATCGGACCTCGGGGCGAACCAAGGCTTTGCGATGCGACTGTGCAAACGCCCCAAGGCCACCCCTTGAAACACGTCGACGCCATCCCGTCGTTGGAGGTCGTCTGGACATCAGTCTGGTCGTCAGTCTCGTCATCAGGCTGTGCGCCGGGACCGCTCCTGGGCCGCCCGCCGGTCGGAAAACGGCAGGCAGACCTCAGTCGGCTGCGAGTGAGCCAGCTGTGAACGAAACCTGCAAACTAAGTGGCAAAACCACTCACACCCGGGCACAACCATTCGTTACAATTATGAAAAAACAACCAGCGTTATATGTCCGTGATTTTGATGGCCCCCGGGGCTTTCGGACGATGCTGCAGGGCCCGGTGCAGACCGGGGCCGCCGAAGGGCGCGTGGAAGCGCCGGAAAAACACAAAAAACCGCGGTGATGGAGGGCGGATCGGGCATGACCCTGATTTCGCTCTGAGCGTGTTGTTGGTACAAGGAAGCAACCTTGATCCGCCGAAAGCCGGGGCGGACGCGCATGCGGCCGCGTTTTCGCGAGCGCGCGATGAACGCGGGCGGAGGTGAATGGTTGTATTGCTCAAGGATTTGCGCAACCATTGAAAAAACAAGGAAAAAAGCGTGAGAGAGGCAAGTCACGGTCAGACTGCGACAGGGCGACGGGGCAGAGGCGATTGTGGACAACATTGGCGGAAACGATAAGGCGGAGGCCGGTATGCAGGCGCCCGACCGGTCGTCGGTGTTGCATGTGCACCTTCTCGGGGTTCCGCGGTTCGACGTGGACGGGATGCCGGTCGTCTTCCGCTCGCGCAAGGCGGAAGGCCTGCTTGCCCGTTTGTGCCTGTCGCCGGGCGGTCGTCTGTCGCGCGAAACCGCCGCCAACCTGTTTTGGGAAGACAGTTCCGATCATCACGCCCGCTCGTCGCTGCGCCAGACCCTGCTGATCCTGAGACGTATTCTCGAGACCGCCGGCTTCGACGGGCTTGGCGGCGACAAGCTTCACATCACGCTCGATCTCGATCGGGTCCGGACCGATATTCAGGATCTGTTTTCCGCCGACGGCAAGGTGCCCCGCCGGCTGATCGACGAAAAGCGTCTGTCGGAGCGTCTCGTCGAGGGAGGCGAGATGCTGTCCGAACCGTTCACCGCCTGGCTGCGGGTGCGGCGCCAGCAGTTCCATGACCAGCTGCGCGGTGTGCTGGAACCGAGAATCGCGCTCGACGGAGAGGACTGGCACGCCATCGAGGAAGCAGCGGTTGCGCTGCTGAACATCGATCCGACGCATGAGCCGGCCTGTCGCGCCTTCATTGCGGCGCGCGCCGTGCGCGGGGATTACACTTCCGCCCTTCGCGCCTATGAGGAACTCTGGAACCTTCTGGAGGAGGAGTTCGATGCGCAGCCCTCCCGTGAAACCCAGACCCTGATCGTCGACATCAAGCTGGGGCATTTCGCGGATTGGCTGGCCCAGGAGCGCGCGGGCACCGCACGTTCCGTATCCGGGTCCCGGCCCGCCCCGAACGGTTCCCTTGTCGACCCGGGTTCGGCCGGCGGGGCTGGAGCGCATCCCCGGCCGCCGTCCCTCGCGGAGGAGCCGGCCGCCGCGCATGCGCCGCCGGTGATCGTGGTCGATCCGGTCATGCATGTGACGCTGTCGGACGAGGATACGCGGCTTGCCCGGGTCTTTCGTCACGACCTCATCTCTCGGCTCGTGCGCTTCCGGGAATGGTCCGTCGCCGACGGAATGACGGAGGATCTGTCGCAGTCCCTGTCGCCGCTCTATCGGGTGGCGATCAGCGCGATACGGTCGGGGCGCATGCTGTCCTATTCCGTCACGGTCAAGAACTCCCGCTCCAATGCCTATGTCTGGGGGCGCAATTCCGAACTGGCGATCGACGAGCTGTTCGCCCGCCAGCCGGCGCTGGTCGCAGACATCGCGCTCGCGATGAATGTGACCATTTCCGCCGAACGTCTGGCCAGCATGTCGCGGATGCCGGACGTCTCGGTGGAACATTACGACCGGCTTCTGGTCGCGCAGCGTCTGCATGCCACCTGGCGCCGGGAAAACTCCTTGCGCGCGGAGCGGATCGTCTCCGCAATCATCGAGGAAAACCCCGGGTTCGGTCCCGCCTACTCTTGCCTGGCGCAGATCATCAACACCCGGCACATCATCTTTCCCGGGCAGGGATTGCTGCAGGAGGATCTCGACCGTGCCGCCGGTCTGGCGCGCGTTGCCCTGTCGATCGATCCCTTCGATGCGCGGGCGCATCTGTGTTCCGCCTGGACGGCCGCGCTTCAGCGCCGCTTCGCCCAGGCGGAGGCGCATCACCGCCAGGCGCTGGCGCTGAACGACAACGACCCCTGGACGCTGCTGTCGGGGGCGCATGGCCTTGCCTATTTCGGCCATGGCAAGGAGGCGTCGCGGATTGCCTTCCAGTTGCGCGACAGCGGGCTCCTGACCTCGCCGCTGCACTGGAGCTATTTCGTCGGCATCATGTTCCTGAGCCGGAACTACGAGCAGGCCATCACCGCCTTCCGGTATCTCAAGGGCGGTTATCTCGGCGTCGAGGCCTGGTATGTCGCCGCACTCGCGCTGAGCGGACAGGAGATCGAGGCGCAGGCCCAGCGGATCCGGCTCGAGGCGCGGGTTCGCGAGCGCTGGGTCGGGCCGTCCCCGCCAAGCCGCGCGGAAATCGCGCGCTGGATCGGCAACTGTTTCCCGATCAGCGATCCGGCGACCTGGGAGCGGCTGCGGGACGGACTGTCGCGTGCCGGAATGGATCTGCCGGACGATCTCGCGCCGGCGTAATTGGGTCCGCGGCGCGGCTCCTGCCCGGGGCGCGTTTGGCTTGCCAGCCCATCCCGCCCGCGCCGCGCGGACGGAACCGGAGACCGGCAGACAGGTGCCTGTCGCCGTAACGTCGCCTGTAACAGATCCCGCCGGCGCGCGGTCGGTTGGGGACCGTCGGCAAGGCTTGCCCTTTCGAAATGCCGATCCGGCTCGGGGGCTGTAACCCGGGCTGTGCCGCGCGACGGAGCGCGGCAGCGCCGGCAAAGGCGTGCGCGCGCGGTTTCATCGTCCTGTAGCCTTGTCACAAACTCCATGTTTCCCAATGCGTCCCTATCGCCTAGTCTGGTTCCCACTGGCGTTTCGGTGACCGCATTTTGCGGCAACACTCTGCTGACCACGGAACGCGACGCCGGAGCGAACACTAGGGGTGGTTGATTGCACGGATGACAGGGAATTCACCCATGGTCCTCCTGGTGGAGGACACGCGCGCGCTGGCGGAGACGTATCAGGCTTATCTTGCGCCGCAGGGCTGGGCCGTGGAGGCGGTGGAAACCGCGGCTGCGGCCAAGGCGGCCGTCGAACGGGCGGCCCCTTCCGTCGTCGTCGTGGATGTCAATCTGCCGGACGGCAACGGGCTGGACCTGCTGCGCTGGATCAAGGCGCGACAGGTCCCCTGCGAGGTCGTCGTGATCACCGGCACCGCCTCCGTCAACATGGCGGTGGAGGCCATGCGCGAGGGCGCGTTCGATTTCGTGATGAAGCCGTTTTCCGCCGACCGCTTGCGGGTGACGCTGCGCAACGCCATCGACCGGCAGATGCTCACCAATCGTCTGGAAGCCCTTGGCGAGGAGATGGACGGCGACCGCTTCGAGGGAATGATCGGCCGCTCCTTCGCCATGCAGACGGTCTATCGCATCCTGCGCAATGCGGCGCCGACCAATGCCACCGTGTTCATCACCGGCGAGAGCGGAACGGGCAAGGAGCTGTGCGCGCATGCGCTGCATTCGCTGAGCCGCCGGGCCATGGGGCCGCTTATATCGATCAATTGCGCCGCGATTCCCTCCGGCATGCTGGAGAGCGAGATCTTCGGGCACTCGCGCGGGGCCTTCACGGGAGCGCTGTCGGACCGGCGCGGCGCGGTCCTGTCGGCCGATGGCGGCACGCTCTTTCTCGACGAGGTCTGCGAGATGGATCTCGACCTCCAGTCGAAGATGCTGCGCGTTCTGCAGGAAAAGACCGTCCAGCGGGTCGGCGAGGACACGCCCCAACCGGTCGACGTGCGCATCGTCTGCGCCACCAACCGCGATCCCGAGGAGGAGGTCGCCGCCGGCCGGTTCCGCGAGGACCTCTATTATCGCCTGCATGTCGTTCCGGTCGAGCTGCCGCCGCTGCGCGAGCGCGACGACGATGTTCTCCTCATCGCGCGCGAGTTCCTGAAGATGTACTCCAGCGAGGACGGCAAGCGGTTTCGCGGCTTCACCCGCGCGTGCGAGGACGCGCTGCTCGCCTATTCGTGGCCCGGCAACATCCGCCAGCTGCAGAACACCGTGCGCCGCGCGGTGGTGCTGAACGACGCGGAGTTCATGGAGGCGGACATGCTTCCGCTGACGCGGCCGCAGCCACAGCAGCCCTCGGGATCGGATGCCGCACAGATCCCGTCTGGCCTCGACGCGCCTGACGGACCGGCGGCGGGCGGCGTGTCGCCGCAAGCCGGGGCGCTCCAGTCCACCCGCTCTTCCCCGTCTGCCGAGGTCGGACAAGCGCCGGATGCAACGACAGCTGCCGCGCGGGACGACGGGCTCGCGGCCGCGGGCGCAATAGATCCGCTCGAAACCGTGATCCGCTCGGCCATCGAGCGGGCGATCGCGCTGTGCGACGGCAATATCCCGCGCGCCGCCAACGCATTGAAGGTCAGTCCCTCGACGCTCTATCGGCGTATTCAGATGTGGAGCCAGACCGGCGAGGGCGACGGCCCGCAGGACCGGTCGAACGGGTGACCGTGCCGGGCGGGCCTCCCGGCTCAGGCGCCGGAGGGCGGTTGCCGCTGTTCCGCGTCGCTTGCCTCGGCATTCATTGCCTGGCGCTGTTCGGCCGTGGCCGCGATGTGGCGCTGCAGGTCCGGGTCCTTGTCGATCAGTTGCCGGAAGTCGGCGCGCGACAGGACGAGCAGGTTGCAATATCCCAGCGCCCTGACATCCGCGGTGCGCGGTTCTCCCGTCAGCAACGCGATTTCGCCGAAAACGTCGCCGCGTCCCAGGCGGATCCGCTGGGTGTCGGTGATCACCTCCACGGCCCCTGAAGAGATGAAATAGGCTGCATCGCCGCGCCCGCCCTTCGAGATCAGCTTGTCGCCCGGGACGGCGAACAGCGGGCGCATCAGCTGGGCGATTTTCTCGATCCGCGCCTGCGGCAGGTCCTGGAACAGGGGCAGCTGGGCGGTGAGTTCGACGGTGCGCATGCCCATGTCGAGCTTCGGCCGCGTATCGGCCCTGGCGCGGGCCTCTTGCACCGCCTTCGTCAGGCTAGAATAGAGCTCCTGGCCGATGAGGTTTTGCGCCAGCAACGCGCGGTAGGCGTCTTCCTCCATCCGAAGGGCGGCCTTTTGCAGGAACCGCTGATCCAGGCTGTCGGCATAGTCGGGGTATTGCAGGCGCAGCGCTTCCAGGGCGGTGGTCGTCGCCTCATGGCGGTGTGCGAGGATCTCATTCAGGATTTCCGCAACCCGCGCACCCAGAAGCGCCGAGATCTTGTCCCGGTTGAACGCCATCAACTCGTCGAGGCCGATCCGGCTGAGCAACAGCATTTCATAGCGGTCGGCGAGCAGGCGGGCGAGCCAGCCTTCGTATTTGAGCCGGCGCTGGCACCATTGCGCCATTCGCATCGTCCGGGGAAATGCCAGGGCGTCGCGGGCGGCGCGGTTGTACTCGATGCGCCCGCCGGCGCGCGCGCGATCCGCGATGTTGCCGATTTTCGCCAGCAGCGTCTCGGCCGTATGAATCGAGGCCGTGCGCTGGCGCAGGTGACGCAGCACGATCTCGCGTTCCCGGTTGGAAATCGACACGAGCCCGACGGTAATGCGGTCGCGGTCGAGGATGTCCTCCTCCGCCGCCGTCGCGCCCGGCGCGTCTTCCACGCGGTCCTGGCAGGTGGCCTGGACACGCTCCGCAACGGGACGTGCGATCCGGTATTCCTCCGCCGCCTGACCCACGCCCTCGCGCACGTTCGAGCCGGCAAGCTGAAGCACCTGGGCGCGCAGGGCGCTATCCAGCGGCGACAGCCGGTCGAGACCGAAGATCTTGATCAGCGGCTTCAAGGTGGTGCCATAGACAAGCAGCGTGAACAGCACGAAGCCGGTGGCGAGCACCGCGACGAACTGCTGGACCTCAGGGTCGATTGCATCGTTTTCGGTGACGCCGAGGGCCAGTGTCAGGGTGATCGCGCCGCGCATGCCGCCCCACAGCATCACGGTCATGAACGGCATGCTGACCGGTTGCGACAGGTTGAGCAGGCTGAGCAGCGGCAACAGTCCGAACAGAACGACCGCCCGCGCGGCAAGCGCTGCAACGATGACGATCGCCAGAAGCAGCAGGTCGTCGAGGCCGACGTCGACCAGCAGCTTGGGGATCAGGATCGAGGCCAGCATGAAGATGAGCGACGACGCCCAGAAGGCGATCTGTTCCCAGACGTCGTTCAGGTAGGTCCAGCCGTCCGGCGTCACCCGCGACGGGCCGGTGAGATTGATCACGATGCCGGCCATGACCACGCCGACCACCCCCGACACGTCGGCCATATACTCCGCGCTGACGTAGACCAGATAGGGCAGGGCGAAGCTCAGCGTCACCTGGGCGAGGCGAAAGTCGCGCACCAGGGGCAGAAGATGCACCAGGATCTGACCGGCGATGTAGCCGATGACGATCCCGCCGGCGAACTTCCAGAAAAACAGGGTGAGACCGCTGGCTAGATCGGCGGTCTGTTCGCCGGTCAGCGCGCCGAGCAGGATGACGAACAGCGCGATCGCGGCCGCGTCGTTCAAAAGGCTTTCGCCCTCCACCAGGCGGCCGAGCCGTGCCGGGGCGCCGATGTCGCGGAAGATCGACACGACCGCGACGGGATCGGTGGTCGCGACGATGGCGCCGAGCAGCAGGCAGGCGATGAGCGAGAGGCCGGCGAAGGGCGCAAGCGCCAGTCCGATGAAGGCGGTCGCGACAAGAACGGCAACCACGGCCATGACGAAGATCACGCCGGCGTCTTCCGCCATGCGCCGCACGTCGAGCGTCAGCGTTGTCTGGAACAGGAGCACCGGCAGAAAGATGTTCAGGATGCCCTGCGAATCGAGCGGCAGGTTGACGAAGACGTCGGCGATCTCGTTGAAGGCATCGGTGCGCGGCGTGTAGAGCAGCCAGGCCGCGATCAGGCCGATCGCCACGCCGACCAGCGCCAGCAGCACCGAGGAGGTGACCTTCAGTCGCTGCGCCAGCGGCTGGATCAGCGAGATCAGCACGAGCAGCCCGGCAATTGCGGCAATGAAGATCGGCGCTTGCATGACGTGGTTACCTCAAGGAACGGCGGGTGGGACCGGCGATCAGCTTCGTCTAGAGGGCCGACGTTAAGACCGGGTTGTCATCCGTGATCGGGCCCGGGCGCCGCTACGGCCTCCCGCTGCCGGCCTTTTCTCTCCGAAAGTGCAATTCCCATCAGAACCAGCACCAGCGCTGCAGCATGATAAAAGTGAAAGGGTTCGCCAAGAAGAACAACGGCGAGAAACGACGAAAAGATCGGAACGAGGTTGATGAAGACGCCCGCCCGGCCCGGGCCGATCAGTTCCACGCCGCGCATGAAGAAGATTTGCGACAGGAACGAGGGAAAGATCGAGATATAGGCGACGACGAGCCAGCCCTTGGGCGTTGGCCATTGCTCGGTGCCCTGCAGCAGTTCGACCGCGAACACCGGCACCGAGACGATGGCGGCAATCACCGAGAGCACGGTGAAGAACACCATGCCGGAGACGGCCGGCCGCTTGCGCAGCAGCACCGCATAGAGCGAGTAGAGCAGGCAGGCGAGGATCATCAGCGCGTCGCCCGGGTTGATTTCCAGTCCCGCGAGCCGCGACAGGTCGCCCTGGCTGGCGATGAAGGCGACACCGGTCATCGTCAGCACCACGCCGCAGGCCTGCACCGCGCGGATCGGCGTGCGCAGGATGACGAGCGCGCCGAGCAGCACGAACATCGGCATCGACCCCTGGATGATCCCGAGGTTCAGCGCCGTCGTCTTGTGGGCGGCGATGTAGAACAGCGCATTGAAGGCGGTGTAGCCGAACATGCCCATCAGCACCATGACCGGCAGGTGGCGCTTCAGGATCGGCCATTCCGCGCGCACCTGGCGCCCGTAGAGCGCGACCATGATGCCCGAGACGGCGACCCAGCGCAGGAAGACGACCGCCAGCGGCGAGACCTGGTCGATCGCCAGCCGTCCGGCGATCGTGTTGCCGGCCCAAAACAGCGCGGTCAGGCACAAAAGCAGGATCGGTTGCGCGAAAAACCATGCGCGGAGAGTGGGATGGGATGACAGCATGAACCAGCCAGAAACGGGACGAAGACCCCTGCACCGGCAGGGCGCCCTGGAAAGATGAGCCCGTGTGTTCGGTCTGGCAGCGACGGCGTGACCGGACGGGCGTGACCGGTATCGTATGACGAATTGTGCGAAAGGATGCAAGCGGCGGCGGAGAAAGGCTCCGGACGCCGGCCCCCGGTCGCGGAGGGAGCGGCTATTGTTTCCATTTTGGAGCAAGTCTTTTCTATTTGTGTCAGATTGACCGGGTGGGCTCTGTTTGGGAAAGTCCGGCACCGTCAATTGTCCGGTGCGGTCGCGGCAGCGCCGCTCGATCGCAGCACCGGAACAGAACACAGGGAGTGTCCGAGGCCATGGACCGTATCGAGATCGCTGGACTGAAGGTCGATGCCGAGCTTCACCGTTTCGTCGAGGACGAGGCTCTGGTTGGGACCGGCGTGTCATCTGAGGACTTCTGGGCCGGCCTGTCGCAGATCATCCACGATCTTGCCCCCGAGAACCGCGGTCTCCTGGCCAAGCGCGACGCCCTCCAGGCGCGCATAGACGACTGGCACCGGGCAAATCCCGGCCCGGTCGACCTCACCGCTTACAAGGCCTTCCTCAAGGAGATCGGTTATCTGGTCCCCGAGGGCGGCGCGTTTTCCGTCACCACGGAAAATGTTGATCCCGAGATCGCGACGCTGGCCGGCCCGCAGCTGGTCGTGCCGATCACCAACGCGCGCTACGCGCTGAACGCTGCCAATGCCCGTTGGGGGTCGCTCTACGATGCGCTCTATGGCACCGACGCCATGGGAAGCTTGCCGTCGGGCGGCGGCTATGACCCGGCCCGCGGCGCCGAGGTGATCGCCTTTGCCCGCGCGATTCTCAACGAGCGGTTCGCGCTGAGCGGCGACTGGACGGACGCGACCGGCCTGTCGGTTGTCGATGGCGCCTTGCAGGTGGCCGGTGCCGGCGGAGCGGCGATGACGTTGGCCGATCCGGCGCAATTCGTCGGCTATCGCGGTGCCGCCGCCGCGCCGGATGCCGTGCTTCTGGCAAAGAACGGCCTGCATGCCGAGATCGTCATCGACCGCGCCAGCCCGATCGGCGGCACCGACGTGGCGGGCATCTCCGACATCGTTCTGGAATCGGCCGTCTCGACCATTATGGACTGCGAGGATTCCGTCGCCGCTGTCGATGCCGAGGACAAGGTCGTCGCCTATCGCAACTGGCTCGGCCTGCTGAAGGGCGATCTGGTCGCGAGCTTCGAAAAGGGCGGCAAGACGGTGGAGCGCCGCATGGCCGGCGATCGCACCTACACCACGCCGATGGGGGGCGAGCTGTCGCTGCATGGCCGGTCGCTGATGCTGGTGCGCAACGTCGGCCATCTGATGACGACGCCCGCGATCCTTGACCGCAACGGCGAGGAAGTGCCGGAAGGCATGCTCGACGGCATGATGACGGCGCTGATCGCCATGCAGGACATCGGCACCGGCGGTCCCGACGGCGGCGGCCGGCGGATGAACTCCCGCGCCGGCTCGCTCTATATCGTCAAGCCGAAGATGCACGGACCCGAGGAGGTCGCCTTTTCCGAGCGGCTGTTCACCCGCATCGAGCAGGCCCTGGGGCTTCAGCCCAACACCTTGAAGATGGGCATCATGGACGAGGAGCGCCGCACAACGGTCAACCTCAAGGAGTGCATCCGCGCCGCCTCGGCTCGCGTGTGCTTCATCAACACCGGTTTCCTCGACCGTACCGGCGACGAGATGCACACCTCCATGGAGGCCGGCCCGATGATCCGCAAGGGCGACATGAAGGCGGCCGCCTGGATCCAGGCCTATGAGAACTGGAACGTCGACATCGGGCTGGAATGCGGGCTTCCCGGCCACGCCCAGATCGGCAAGGGCATGTGGGCGATGCCGGACATGATGCAGGCAATGCTGGAGCAGAAGATCGGTCATCCGCGCGCCGGCGCCTCGACCGCCTGGGTGCCGTCGCCGACGGCGGCGACGCTCCACGCGCTGCATTACCACGTCGTCGACGTCGCCGCCCGCCAGGCGGAGCTGAAGGCGCGCGGCCGGGCCAGCCTCGACGATATCCTGTCGATCCCGGTGGCGGAACGGCCGAACTGGTCGGCGGAGGAAATCCAGGCCGAGCTCGACAACAACGCGCAGGGAATTCTCGGCTACGTCGTGCGCTGGGTCGACCAGGGCATCGGCTGTTCCAAGGTGCCGGACATCAACGATGTCGGCCTGATGGAAGACCGCGCCACGCTGCGCATCTCCTCCCAGCATATCGCCAACTGGCTGCGTCACGGCGTGTGCAGCGAGGACCAAGTGATGGAAACCATGAAGCGCATGGCGGCCGTCGTCGACGGGCAGAACGCGGGCGACCCTCTGTATCGTGCGATGGCGGACGATTTCGACGGCTCGATCGCCTTCCAGGCTGCCTGCGACCTGGTGTTCAAGGGCCGCGAGCAACCGTCCGGCTATACCGAGCCGGTGCTGCATGCCCGCCGTCTCGAGGCGAAGGCGGCGCAGCGCTCCTGAGCGGATCTTTCGGGATCCTGAAGGCAAGACAGGGGGCGGTTCGAAAGAGCCGCCCTTTTTGCCGTCAATGCGGGCTTTTGCGGAAGGACTGACCCAGACGGCCGTTCAGCATCACGCCGGAGGCGTCGCGGCGCAAAAGAGCCTTGAGGCGGTCCTGTTCCTGCGCGCTGTAGACGAAACGCCAGCCGGAATGGATGTCGTTGCGCCAGCGTTGCTCGGCCAGCAGTTCAAGCCCGTAGGACAGAATGGCGATCCGGGCGCTGATGGCGAATTTCGGCAGGTCGGGGCACTGGATGCGACAGCCGGTCAGGCTGACGTCGAGCATTCGCGCCGGAATCGGCCCGCGCATGGTGATCACCATCACCTGGGTCGAGCCTTGCGCGCGGGGGCTTGACCGTCGCTCGTTGGACACCGTCCGGGAGCGCTGGCGGTCCGATGAGTGCGAAGCAAGGTTGGCCATGCCGTTTCCTCTTGCCCGGGCTGCTCGGGCGCGTCTGCGCGAAAGCCCCTTCGGGCGTCATCATTGTGAAACGGGGCAGCGGAAATCAAGCGGCTTGCGGAAGCGCGGGCAGGGTTTTGCGCCAAAGCGATGAAATTGCGTTGAAAGTCGGCTGAAAGCGGTCTCGTGAAACCGATGAAGGTTCTTGCGACGGTCTTTCTCGTCCGGCCGCCCGGGCGGCTCGCGAATCGCTTCGCGGTCACGCGGGGAGCGTGATGCGCGCTTCAAGCCCGCCTTCGGGGTGGTTCGCGAGGACCAGCGATCCGCCGTGCGCCTGAACGATCGAGCGGGCGATCGAGAGGCCCAGCCCGATGCCCCCGGTGTCCTCGGATCGCGATTCCTCCAGCCGGACGAAGGGATCGAACACATCGTCGATCCGCTCCTGCGGAATGCCGGGCCCCCGGTCGCGGATCCGGATCACCACTGCCTCGTCCCTGGCTTCAACGGAAATATCGGCTGCCTCGCCGTAGCGCACGGCATTGTCGATCAGGTTGCGCAGGGCGCGCTTGAGGCTGAACGGGCGGAAGCGCGCGACGACGCGCGTCGGCGGCGGGGCGACGCTGACCTCGCGGCCCATGTCGCGGTAATCTTCCGCGATCGCGTCGATGAACTCGCCGAGGTCGATCTTCGTCGCCGCTTCCCGGGCGGCCTCGTCGCGGGAAAAGGCGAGGGCGGCCTCGACCATGCGCTGCATCTCGTCGAGCGTCTCGATCATCTTCTCGCGGTTTTCGTCGTCCTCGATGAACTCCGCGCGGATGCGCAGGGAGGTGATCGGCGTGCGCAGGTCGTGGCTGATCGCTGCGAGCATCCGGGTGCGGTCGCGCACGAAGCGGGTGAGGCGGTCCTGCATGACATTGAACGCCTGCACCGTGCCGCGAATTTCCGACGGCCCGGTTTCGGCAAGCGGCTCGACATCCTCGCCCCGGCCAAGCCGTTCGGCGGCGGCCGAAAGACTGCGCAAGGGGCGTGTCAGGCGCTGGATGGTGACGGCGACGACGCCCACGATCGCCAGCGCCATCAGCGCGATGGAGACAAGCAGCGGATAGAAGGAATGCGTCGGCAGGCGAAACCGGGTTGCCGCGTTGAGCCAGCGCCCGTCGTTGAGCGCGACGCTCATGGTGAGCGAGATCGGGCCATTGTGCCAGCGTCGGCGCGGTGTGCCGTCGTCGCGCCGGGGCCTGTCGCCGGTCATGCCGGGGGGCGGGCGATGCATGTCGCGCGCGTGTTCCCCGAACGCGCGAAGGGCGCGGGGACCCGGCACCACGTCAACGCGCACGTCGCGATCGTCGCCGAGGTCCGCCTTCAGCAGGTCCACGATCCGTTTTTCGCCGGTGCGCTCGCCGGTTTCGGCAAGTGCGGCCGTGTCCTCGACATGAAACCACAGCATCGGGCTGGAGACAGCCTGCAGGATGTCCGCATGCTGGGCCGCCGGTGTCGTTTCCAAGAGCCGCACCAGAGACACCGTGCGCGACAGAAACGTCGTGCGGGCCATTTCCACCAGCACGAGCCGCCGCTCGCCGGCAAAGAGCCAGAGCGTCAGGCACTGGGCGACCACCAGCGCGATCAGCAGGAGCGCGATCAATTGTCCCGCGAGCGAGCCGGGCCAGAGCTGGACCCGCCTGTCGCTCATGATGCGGTGTCCTGAACGTCGGCGGTGAAAGTATAGCCGCCGCCCCACACCGTCTTGATCAGCTCGGGGGTCTTGGGATCGGGCTCGATCTTGCGCCGCAACCGGCTGACCTGATTGTCGATGGAGCGGTCGAACACCCCGGGCGTGCGGCCGGACGTCAGGTCGAGCAGCTGGTCGCGCGACAGCACCATGCGCGGACGCTTGAGGAAAGCGACCAGCAACTGGAACTCGCCGCTCGACAGCGGCACGGCGACGCCGTCCTCGCCGGTAAGCAGGCGTTTGGCAACGTCCAGCGTCCAGCCGGCGAAGGTCAGGGTTTCGGCGTCGACCGGGTCGCGGTCGCGCGGCACCAGCGCGGCGCGGCGCAGCACGGCGCGGATGCGCGCGAGCAGCTCGCGCGGGTTGAACGGCTTCGTCACATAGTCGTCGGCGCCGATCTCAAGCCCGACGATCCGGTCGGTGTCCTCGGCCATGGCGGTGAGCAGGATCACCGGCACGGTTCCGGTCTCGACCAGCGAGCGGCACAGCGACAACCCGTCCTCGCCAGGCATCATGATGTCGAGCACGATCAGGTCGACGGCGGCGGACTTCAGGAATTTGCGGGCCTGTGCGGCGCTGTCGGCGACGGAGGCGCGCAAGCCGCTCTTGCGCAGATAGCGCGCCAGCTGCTCGCGAATGTCGCGGTGGTCGTCGACGACCAGGATATGCGGTTCGTGCTCACTCATGTCCTGAACTCTTTCGCCGGTCCGGCAGACGTCCGGCGTTCCTGCTTTTCTCTTTCTAGGCCCGTGGCGTCCCGGAGGGAGGGCTGACTTTGTAATGAGTTGTAACAGACTGACAGACCGTCACATCTTGCGACACAAAGGCCGGCTTGCGGGCACAATTTTGCGACAAGCAGCCCCTACCTCTGGATCATCGCACTCACAGCCGAAAGGATTTTTCGCGATGACCAGGTTCAAGAAGATCGCAGTCGCCGCTCTCGCCGTGACCCTCACGGGCGCCGTGGCGTTGCCGGCGGTCGCCGATCGCGGCGGGCATGGCTGGGGCAAGGGCTCGGGCCATGGCTGGGGCATGTCGCGCGGCCACCACGGGCGCGGCCAGATGGCCATGCGCTTCATGGAGCGGTTCGACACGGACGCCGATGGCAAGATCACGCAGGCGGAAATCGATACGACCGTCGCGGAGATGTATGCCGCAGCCGATGCCGACACGAGCGGTGGCGTGACCCTCGACGAATTCAAGGCGGCTTACGTCCGTGAGTTTTCCGATCTCAAGGTGCGCGCCTTCCAGCGTCTCGACACCGACGGCGACGGCTCCGTGTCCAAGGCGGAATTCGAGGCGCGCGGCGGTCGCATGATGGGCGGCGGCGGACGCGGCATGCACCCCGGCATGATGGGTCAGAACATGGGCCCCGGCATGATGGGGCAGGGCATGATGGGCCAGATGGGCCAAGGCATGATGGGTCAGGGCATGATGGGCCAGGGCCAGGGAATGATGGGACAAATGGGACAGGGCCGGGGCCAGGGCATGATGGGCCAGGGAATGGGTATGAACAACGACGACGGGCGCGGTCCCGGCATGCGCGGCGACGGCAAGCGCGGTCAGAACCAGGCCGGCCGTGATGCCCGGCAGGAGGTCCGCGAGGCCCGCCAGGCCGCCCGCGCCGCGCTGTTTGCGGAGGCGGACGCCAATTCCGACGATGCCCTGTCGCTCGACGAGTTCGAGGTCGTCTGGGTGAAGCGCTCGGACCGGCGCATGGTGCGCATGTTCCAGCGTCTTGACCGCGACGGCGACCTGAGCGTCACCAAGGCGGAGGTCGAGCGCCCGACCTCGCGCATCGTGTCCATGATGGACAGCAACGGCGACGGTGTCCTGTCGATGGAAGACCACCGCCGCCACCATGGCGGCTGGGGTCAGGGCAAGCGCGGCGGCAACTGAGGCCGCGGTCCGCGACCGGGCGATTCGCCCGCGTTTCGACGGATATGATCTCCGCCGCGACCGCTGTTGCGGCGGCGGAACAGGCAGGGCAAGGGCCCTGCCTGTCTGCGTTTTGCGCCTGCCGCCGGCTTGAGAAAAGCGCGTTTGTGCGAAAATCGGCCCGAGGCGCAAAAAATGCGTCTTTGGCCCAAGTTTTTTCTTGTATCGGGGGCCGTGTTGATTCATACAACTCGTGCCCAAATTCGCACGTGCCCGTGGTCGTCCAATCGAATTTCGATGGCAGCTGCTCAACAGGGCCCGGACCCGATTCCGGATAGAGCGGCAAAACGGACGGCTTAAAGCAACGACGTAAGAGGGCTTTTTTGGTCTCTGCCGGGTTTCCAAGTCCCGGGGTCACTGAAGAGGCACTTATTACATCATTGCCGGCCGTGCGGTTCGGAACACCCGATCCAATCCAAGGCATTCATCGCGGGACGGCCACAGGCGTTCATCCAAGAGGGATGGCGACCATATGCCCGACCGTCTGCACATGTTGCCAGCCGTTGCCCGTCTCCATAGCGGGCAGCCCCGCTCGGCCACATGCGCGACCCTGCGAACGGAATTCGGTAACGGGTGACTGCCATGACGGAGCGTATCAAGAACTTCCTGCGCCAGCGACGAGACGATGGACCCTGCGTGGTCGTGGATCTCGACATTGTCCACGACAACTATCTCGCCTTCGAGCGGGCGCTGCCCGACACGCGCGTGTTCTACGCCGTGAAGGCCAATCCGGCTCCGGAGATCCTCGCCCTGCTCGAGCGTCTCGGCTCCTCTTTCGACTGCGCCTCGGTGGCGGAGATCGAAATGGTGCTGGCCACCGGCGCGACGCCGGACCGTATCTCCTTCGGCAACACCATCAAGAAGGAGCGCGACGTCGCGCGGGCCTTCGATCTGGGCGTGCGCCTCTTTGCCGTCGACTGCGAAGCCGAGGTGGAGAAGATCGCCCGCGTGGCGCAAGGCTCCCAGGTGTTCTGCCGCATCCTCTGCGACGGTGCCGGCGCCGACTGGCCGCTGTCGCGCAAGTTCGGCTGCGCGCCGGACATGGCGCCCGACGTTCTGGAGCATGCCCATCGCCTTGGCCTCGTTGCTCATGGCGTGTCGTTCCACGTCGGTTCGCAGCAGGCCGATGTCGAGGCGTGGGACGGTGCGCTGTCCTCCGCAGCGGCGATCTTCCGCGAGATGGCGGAGCGCGGCATCACGCTGTCCATGGTCAACCTGGGTGGCGGCTTCCCCGCACGCTACCTCAAGGACATCCCGGGCGTTCCCCACTACGGCGAGGCGATCCTGCGCGGTCTCAACACCCATTTCGGCAACCGCATCCCGCAGACGATCATCGAGCCGGGCCGCGGCATGGTCGGCGACGCCGGCATGATCGAGGCGGAAGTCGTCCTGATTTCGAAGAAGTCCGCTGCGGAAGACGAGATCCGCTGGGTCTATCTCGACATCGGCAAGTTCAACGGCCTGGCCGAGACGATGGACGAGGCGATCCGCTATCCGATCCGCACGGACAAGGACGGCGACCGCAAGACCCCTTGCGTGCTGGCCGGCCCGACCTGCGACAGCGTCGACGTTCTCTATGAAAAGACGCCCTATGAGCTGCCGGTGAGCCTGTCGATTGGCGACAAGGTGCTGATCGAGGCCTGCGGTGCCTATACGACGACCTATTCGTCGATCGCGTTCAACGGCTTCGACCCGTTGCGCTCCTACGTCATCTGACTGTTCCACCCCACCCGAATTCCGAAACGGCAATCGGTCGCGCAAGCGGCCGGTTGCTGTCATCGTACTGCCGTATCGCGTGCCGAATGTGGCCGTGCACTGCGCCATAAAACGCAAAGGATCGCCGCCATGAGCAACGACGACACCCCCGTGGTCACCAAGCCCCGCCGCAAGCCCGCGCCGCGCGGTGCCGCGAAGACCGCTGCAACGCCTGCGCCGGCAGCCGAGAAGGCAATGGACGCGCCCGCGCCGGCAGCTCCGGCCTATCCGGTTCATGGCACGATCTCGGGCCCCATCGTGATGATCGGCTTCGGCTCCATCGGCAAGGGCACGCTTCCCCTGATCGAGCGGCACTTCGGCTTCGACGCCTCGCGGGTGACGGTGATCGATCCGGTCGACACCGACCGGGCGATGGTCGAGGAGCGCGGCTACCGGTTTTCCAAGGTGGCGATCACCCGCGACAACTATCGCGATGTGCTGACCCCGCTTCTGACCGAAGGCAAGGGGCAGGGCTTTTGCGTCAACCTTTCGGTCGACACCTCCTCGCTCGACCTGATGAAGCTCTGCCGCGAGCTCGGCGTGCTCTACATCGATACGGTGGTCGAGCCCTGGCTCGGCTTTTATTTCGACACCTCCGCCGACAATGCCTCGCGCACCAACTACGCGCTGCGCGAGACCGTGCGCCGCGAGAAGAAGAAGAACCCCGGCGGCACCACGGCCGTCTCCTGCTGCGGCGCCAATCCGGGCATGGTGTCCTGGTTCGTCAAGCAGGCGCTGGTCGACATCGCCCGCGACACTGGTTGCACCTTCGAGGAGCCGACCACCCGCAAGGGCTGGGCGAAGCTGATGAAGAAGGTCGGCGTCAAGGGCGTCCACATTGCCGAGCGCGACACCCAGCGCGCCCGCCTGCCGAAGCCGATGAACGTGTTCTGGAACACCTGGTCGGCGGAAGGATTCCTGTCGGAAGGGTTCCAGCCGGCCGAGCTTGGCTGGGGCACGCACGAAAACTGGAAGCCGAAGAACGCGAAGAAACAGAAGAAGGGCTGCAAGGCGGCGATCTTCCTGGAGCAGCCCGGCGCCAACACCCGTGTGCGCACCTGGTGCCCGACGCCGGGGCCGCAATACGGCTTTCTGGTCACGCACAATGAGTCGATTTCCATCGCCGACTTTTTCACCGTGCGCGAGGGCAAGAAGGTCGTCTATCGCCCGACCTGCCACTATGCCTACCATCCGGCGAATGACGCGGTGCTCTCGCTGCACGAGCTGTTCGGCGCGGCCGGCAAGGTGCAGCCCGAGCTGCATGTGCTGGACGAGAGCGAGATCGCCGACGGCATCGACGAACTGGGCGTGCTGCTCTACGGCCACGCCAAGAACGCCTATTGGTACGGCTCGCAGCTCTCCATCGAGGAGACCCGCAAGCTTGCGCCCTATCAGAACGCGACCGGCCTGCAGGTGACCTCCGCCGTGCTCGCCGGCATGGTCTGGGCGCTTGAAAACCCCGAGGCCGGCATCGTCGAGGCGGACGAGATGGACTATCGCCGCTGCCTTGAGGTGCAAAAACCCTATCTCGGTCCGGTCAACGGCTATTACACCGACTGGACGCCGCTCACCGACCGTCCGGGCCTGTTTCCCGAGGACATCGACGAGAGCGATCCCTGGCAGTTCCGCAACGTCCTGGTGCACTGAGCGCCTGACGCGATGGGCCGCGGACCGGCGTCCGCGGCCCATCGCGCGTTCGTCTGGACGTCGGCCTGGCGAATGACTACAACCCTGCGGAGACGGGCGGTCGATCCGGGGGGAGAGCCGCGATGCAAGGATGCAAGACAGCATGAAGCCGACCAATCCGGTGTTCACCGGCCTTCCCACCACGATCTTCGAGACCATGTCCCGGCTTGCCATCGCGCATGGGGCGATCAACCTCGGCCAGGGATTTCCGGACGTCGACGGTCCGGAGGACGTGCGTCGCATGGCCGCCGACGCGCTAATGCTGGGACCGAACCAGTATCCGCCGATGCTGGGCCTGCCCGAGCTGCGCCAGGCGGTTGCCGCCTCCAACAAGCGGTTCTACGGTCTCGACGTCGACTGGCAGACGGAAGTCATGGTGACGTCGGGTGCGACCGAGGCGCTGGCCGACACCCTCCTGGCGCTGCTGGAGCCGGGCGACGAGGTGATCCTGGTCGAGCCGCTGTATGACTGCTACCTGCCGCTGGTGAAGCGGGCAGGGGGGATCCCGGTGCGCCTGCGCGTGACTCCGCCGGACTGGCGGTTGAACCTGCGCGCGCTCGAGGACGCTTTCACCGAAAACACCAAGGCGATCCTGATCAACAACCCGATGAACCCGGCCGGCAAGGTGTTCTCGGTGGAGGAGCTGGAGGCCATCGCTCGGCTCTGCCTCGAGCACGGCGTCTATGCGATCTGCGACGAGGTCTACGAGCACCTCCTGTTCGACGGGCGCCGGCATTTGCCGCTGATGGCGATCGAGGGCATGCGCGAGCGCACCGTGCGCATCGGCTCTGCCGGCAAGACCTTCTCGCTCACCGGCTGGAAGGTCGGCTATATCACCGCTGCGCCGAAGCTCCTGGAGCCGATCGCCAAGGCGCATCAGTTCGTCACCTTCACCACGCCGCCCAACCTGCAGCGGGCCGTCGCCTACGGCCTTGGCAAGGACGACAGCTATTTCACCGGCCTGTGCGACGAGATGCAGGCCAAGCGCGACCGGATCGCCAGCGGACTTGCGGCGCTGGGTTTCGGCGTTCTTCCCTGCGAGGGCACCTATTTCGCCACCTGCGACATCTCCCCGCTGGGGATCGAGGGGAACGACGCGGAGATCTGCCGGCTGATGGTGGAGGAAGCCGGGGTCGCCGCCGTGCCGGTCTCCGCCTTCTATGTGGCCGACGCGCCGACGAACTTCATCCGCTTCTGCTTCTGCAAGCAGGACGCGGTCATCGATGCGGCGCTGGAGCGTCTCGGCGCCTGGATCGCCGGTCGCGCGGCGCCGTCGCTGGCGATTGCGGGAGAAGCCTGAGATGGAAAATCCCGTTCTCGTCGAGGTCACGCGCGGCACGGCCATTGAAAGCCGTCATCGCGGTGCCATCGTCATCGTCGATGCCGACGGCAAGCGCGTCGCTTCCGTGGGCGATGCCGACTGGCAGGTGTTTCCCCGCTCCGCCGTCAAGGCGCTGCAGGCGCTGCCGCTGGTGGAATCGGGGGCGGCCGAGGCACTCGACCTGAGCGATGCGGAGCTTGCCCTTGCCTGCGCGTCGCACAACGGCGAGGCGATGCATGTCAACGCCGCGCGGGTGATGCTGATGAAGGCGGGCGCGGACGAAAGCGCGCTGGAATGCGGCAGCCACTGGCCCAAGCGCATGGAAGACGTCGCCATCCTTCACCGCGCCGATGCCTCTCCCTGCCCGCTGCACAACAACTGCTCGGGCAAGCACGCCGGTTTCGTCGGCCTGGCGCGCACCCTCGGCGTCGATCCGCGCGGCTATGTGGAGCCGGAGCACCCGGTGCAGCGCGAGGCGCGCGCCGCCATGGAAGAGATGAGCGGCATGTCCTTTGCCGACATGGCGAGGGGCACCGACGGCTGTTCGATCCCGACCTATGCCATGCCGCTCGACCGTTTGGCCTATGCCTTCGCGCGCCTCGGCACGGGAACCGGTCTCGAGCCGGCCCGCGCCGAGGCTGCGCAGCGGCTCTATGACGCCTGCACGGGCGTGCCGGAAATGGTCGCCGGCACCGAACGGTTCTGCACCGATGTGATGCGGGCCTTTTCGGGGCGCGTCTTCGTCAAGACCGGCGCGGAAGGCGTTTTCACCGCCGCGATCCCGGAACTCGGCATCGGCGTCGCGCTGAAATGCGAGGACGGCGCGACGCGGGCGGCGGAAACCATGATGGCCGGCGTGCTCGCGCAGCTGCTCGATCTCTCCGACGACGAACATGCCGCGCTCGCGCCCTGGGTCGCGCCGCGGCTGGTCAACTGGAACGGCATCCACGTCGGTGACGTGCGGGCGGTCGAGGGCGCGCTCGACGGCTTGCGGGCCTGATCAGCGCACCACGTTTCCGCTCACCGAGAGATGCGGGAAGCGGCTGGCCGCATCCTCCCGCGTCAGATCGCCCGTCGTCGCCTCCTTCCAGCGGTGGCCGACGACCGCGCCCTGTCGGGCGCCGGTGATCATGTTGCTGGCGATCAGGGCGGGTCCTGCGCCCTCCACGACGGTGACCGCGACGCCGATGGGGCAGTCGCGCAGCACGTTCGAGGTTGCCGCGACATCGCGCAAATAGGGGCCCCAGCCCATGTGCACGCCGATGCGCGCGGCGTTTTCCACCACATTTCCGGTGAGGGCGGTGTCCGCCTCCACCGCGA
>MDTD01127422.1_pt1 | contig 35875 bp, 34 predicted proteins | sample 811221 | NCBI WGS metagenome assembly MDTD01 (sample SAMN05326646, study PRJNA326480) | marine metagenome | isolation source: seawater | place: Pacific Ocean: South West | collected 2011
CCACCGGCCGGCAGCCGGACACCCGCCGGCAGCCGGACACCCGCCGGCAGCCGGACACCCGCCGGCAGCCGGACACCCGCCGGCAACCAGACACCGGCCACCGCGCCGGCGTACTTCTACTTCCAGGGCGCCGGTTGGGGTCACGGGGTCGGCATGTGTCAGACGGGGGCCGCCGGCATGGCCGCCGACGGCTACGACGCTGAAGGGATTCTGGCGCAGTACTACCCCCGGAACGAACTCGAGGGGTGGTACTAGGGCAGCGGAGCCCGGCGGCGCGGGGAATCAGCGCGTGAGGCTACGATGCACGTAGCGGTGCGGCCGATCCACCTGGGCACCGTATTTCTGTCGCCGGTACTCGGCGTATTCGCTCCAGTTTCCGTCGTACCAGAAGACACCGTCATCCTCGAACGCCAGCAGATGCGTGCAGACGCGGTCCAGAAACCAGCGATCGTGGCTGACCACCAGCGCCGACCCCGCAAACTCATCCACAGCCTCCTCCAGCGCCCGCAGCGTGTTCACGTCCAGGTCGTTGGTCGGTTCGTCCAGGAGCAGCACGTTTCCGCCTTCACGAATCATCATCGCCAGATTGAGACGATTGCGCTCGCCGCCGGAGAGATCGCTCACCTTCTTGGACTGATCGGCACCGCTGAAGTTGAACCACGCGCAGAACGCCCGTGAATTGACCTGACGTCCCGGGCCCAGCGTGATCATCTCCTGGCCGCCCGAAAGCTGCTGCCAGACGGTGTTGGAATCGTCCAGAGCGTCGCGCATCTGGTCAGCCCACGCCAGTTTCACCGTTTCACCAACCCGCAGCGTCCCCTCAGTCGCTTCCTCGCGCCCGGCGATCATGCGAAAGAGGGTCGTCTTTCCCGCGCCGTTGGGGCCGACAATGCCCACGACCGCCCCCGGCGGCACCTGAAAGTCCAGATCGCGAAAGAGCAGCTTCTCGCCGAACGCCTTGGTGAGACCGGTCGCCTCCACCACGATATCTCCCAAACGCGGGCCCGGCGGAATCGTGAGCTGCGCGGTCTTGACCCGCTCCTTGCCGCCGTTCTCGAGCAGCTCCTCGTAGCGTCGGATGCGCTCCTTGCTCTTGGCGTGCTGCCCCTTCGGCGTCATGCGGATCCACTCGAGCTCGCGTTCCAGCGTTTTGCGGCGCTGACTCTCGCCCTTCTCTTCCCGCGCGAGACGCGCCTGTTTTTGCTCCAGCCATCCGGAGTAGTTGCCCTTCCACGGAATACCCTCGCCACGATCCAGCTCCAGGATCCAGCCGGCGACGTTGTCCAGAAAGTAGCGGTCGTGGGTGACCGCGATAACCGTACCGGGATACTCGCGCAAATGCTTTTCCAGCCATGCCACCGTCTCGGCGTCCAGGTGGTTCGTCGGCTCGTCGAGAAGCAGGATATCCGGCTTCTGCAGCAGCAGCCGCACCAGCGCCACGCGACGCCGTTCACCGCCGGAAAGAACGTCCACCGAGGTCTCCGGGGGCGGGCAACGCAACGCGTCCATCGCCATCTCCAGCCGTGCGTCCAGGTCCCAGCCGCCGAGGGCATCGATCTTCTCCTGGATCGCCGCCTGCTTTTCCCCGAGTTTCTCGTAGTCTGCGTCGGGATCACCGTAGGCCTCGTTCACGGCATCGAACTCCGCCAGGAGGTCGGTGATCTCTTTGGCCCCCTCCGCGACGATCTCGCGAACTGTCCTGCCCGCCTCCAGCTGCGGTTCCTGCTCCAGGTAGCCGATCGTGTATCCGGGTGAGACCGAAATGTCACCGGTGAACTCATCGTCCACGCCGGCGAGGATGCGCATGAGGGTCGATTTTCCCGACCCGTTGAGGCCGATCACCCCGATCTTGGCACCGTAGAAGTATGAAAGACTGATGTCCTTGAGGACAGTACGGGTGCCACGGACCTTGGTGACACCCTGCATCGTATAAATGATCTTCTTGTCGTCGTATGTCGTCGCCATTGGCGCCGAGTATAGCAGATGCGGAGGCGGGAAGTGAACGCGGAGCGGGCGCACCGTGGATAGGGCCTACCGTTGCCCGGGCGCACCGTTGCCCGGGTGCGCCGTTGCCTCGGCGCACCCTGACCCTGTCGCGTTACTCCTTCACGCCACCCGCGGAGAGTCCTCCGACCAGCCGCTTCTGCACCGCCATGAACATGACGATTACGGGCACGCTCGTGAGCATGCTCGCCGACATGATGCGGTCCCAGATCGCGTTTTTGCTGGTGAACAGCGCCCGGAGCCCCAGCGGGAGTGTATAGATCTCCTGGAACGACTTCAGGAACACGGAGGCAAAGAGGTACTCGTTCCACGCGATCATGAACGAGTAGATGTAGACGGTGGCGATCGCCCCCGTGGACAACGGAATGATGATGCGGCGGATCGTCTGCAGACGGTCCAGTCCGTCGATCAGGGCTGCCTCCTCGATTGAGAACGGGATCGTCCTGAAGTAGTTGCCGAGCATGTACAGCGACACGGGCAGCGTCTGAACCATGTACACCACCAGCAACGCCACAAAGGTGCCGGTTGGCGTCGAGAGCAAGCCGATTCCCACCGCCACCTTGTACAGCGGGATCAGCAGGAGGATGCCGCCGAACATGTAGACGAGGAGGACCCCGCGCTGTACGTATCCCCGCCCCCGGTATTCCAGCCGGCTGAAGGAATAGGCGCCGAAGATCGCCACGGAGACCGACAGGAGCGCGGCAATGCCCGAAAGGACCACCGAATTGCGGAAGTAGCGCGGGAACGGAAAAATGTCGCCGGTGTCGACGTAGCGTGCGAGGATCTGCTGGCGCTGTTCGTCGCTCAGGTCGGACTCCTCCAGCAGATTGCGGACCGACTCCGGGATCGCGTTGAGATCAGGCTCCGGAAGCCCGATGCCCAGCAGTTCCTTGTACGCACTCGTGTTGATCCGTTCCGGAATCAGGGACGGATTGCCCCAGTCCCGCGGATACTTGAGGCTCGTGGAAAGCATCTGCACGAAGGGAAAGAGCGAGAAGATCACGATAATCAGGATGAGCACAAGAAACCCGACGCTGCGGAGCGGGTTGCGACGACGGACTACCATTTGAGCACCCTCTTCACGTAGTACAGGATGAATCCCATGAGCAGGATGAACTGAATCACAGCCAGGGTGGCGCCACGGCCCAGATCGAGGGCCCCGGTGAACGCGGTCAGATACGTGTATATCGAAAGCACCCGCACGTTGTCCGTGATCAGGTAGACCTCCTCGAACTTGTTAAAATTCCAGATCACGCGGAGCAGTACCAGAGATCCCAGGATGAAGTACAGCTCCGGCAGCGTGACGTAGCGGAACTTGGCCCACGCGTTGCAACCGTCGAGCTCGGCGGCCTCGTAGAGCGTCTCGTCCACCGCCTGCAGCCGGCTCAGAATCATGAGGTACGCAAAGGGGAAGTTCTTCCAGATGCTGAAAACGATCGCGACGATCACCGCGGTTCGCGGATTGCCGATCAGGTTGAATCGGTTGGCGACAACCCCCAGCACCTCCACCAGAACGTGTACGAAAAGACCGTTCACCGGATCGAAGAAGAATTGCCATGCGAACACCGTGGCGATAACCGGCGCGACATACGGTAAAAGGATGATGCTGCGAACCAGCCACCGGAGCGGGAACTCGCGATTCATCGCCAGAGCCACAACCACACCGACCACGACGGTCCCCATGACCGAAAACGTGACGTAGATAACCGTGGTCCAGACCGCGTTCCAGAATCGCGGATCGGATACCACGCGTACATGATTTCTCAGTCCGGTAAAGGTGTTGTCTCCGGATAGACTCACATCGAAGAAACTCAGGTACACGTTGTACACGATCGGATAGATGATCAGTCCGCCGATGATAATGATCGCCGGCGCCACCAGATACCATCCAAGCCGCGCTTCCTGCTGTTTCGGCGACAGCGTTCGGACGGCCGCCGCGTGACCGTTCGCCATAGACACCCCCATCAATCGGATACACCGACGGCCGGCACCGCCTGGCACCGGCCGTCGCCATCGTACGACGTACGACGGGTCTACATGCTATCGAGCACGTCCTGCATCTGAGCCTCGGCTTCGGCCATCGCCTGGTCGATGTCGGCCCCTTCCTGCGTGATGGCGTAGAGCATCTGCGGGATGATCTGCCGTTCAAAAATCACGCTCGCCGCCTCGATCCGGTGCCCGTCCACGATACCGAAGGACTCGATGTTCGCCAGCCCGCTGGTGATTTCCTCGAGCTTCTCGGCGCCGTAGTTGGAATACACACCGGAGGGATCGTTGAGGAAGCGCGGGTTGGATGCGATCTCCGGCAGCACAGGGTTCATGCCACCCGGCGCCATGTGCAGATACGTGATGTAGGCGTTCGGGGTAAACAGGTAGCGCATGAATCGCGATGCCGCCGCGGTCTTCGCCGGGTCATCCTGCTGGAACGCCGCGAGCGAGACGATGACACCGTAGCCGGCATCCTGAGTGTGGGTGATCGTCGGCGAAAGGCGGGTATTCTCGACAAGCTGCGGGTCGAACGCGGCCCCCTGAAGGTCGGAGAAGTTGTCGCTCGTCAGGCTTCCCGCGGCCACGTCTTCGATCGCCAGGTCGTCCATGATGTAGGTACTGTAGAAAAACATCGCCATCTTGCCCTGGAGATAGTAGTCACGGGCGCGCCACGTCTGCGGTCCCGGCGGATTGTACTGCGCCAGTTCGGCATAGTACTCGATCGCTTCGCGCATCTCCGGCGAGTTGAAGACCAGATTGCCGTCGCCATCGAAGAGCGCCGCGCCGTTGGATCGCGCGAACTGGGTGAACACCTGTTCGGTGTACGCCTCGGCGGTGGTGCCGACGAGGATCCCATACTGATTGTTGTCGGGGTCGTAGAAGTACTGCGCCGCCTCGAGGATCTGATCCCAGGTGCGCGGCGGCTGCAGGCCGGCTTCCTCGAACCAGTCGGCGCGGTACCAGATGCCCTGGATCCAGCCGTGGAACGGCACGGCGTAGTAGGAGCCCGAGCCGTCGCCGACCATGCGCAGCGCGCCCTGATAGAATCGGTCGGCACCCAGCCCCTGGATGAACGACGTGTTGGCGTCGATATCCAAAAGCCCCTCCGACCCGAGCGCCACGGCGGTCTCGGCGCCGAACTCACCCATCGCCGGCAGGGTTCCGGCAGCGGCAGCAGCCGCAACCTGCGTGGAGACGTCGTTCTCGTCCACCGGGATGACGTTGATCGTCACATCGGGGTTGAGCGCCTCGAACGTATCCACCAGCACCTGAATCGTCGCCAGTCGGTCGGACTGTGTCTGGGTGGTCCAGAACTCGATCTCAACGGGCCCCTGGGTCTCGGCGGGCGCCGGCTCCTGCGAACCCGACGCGAACGCCATCGAAGCGATCATGAGCACCATGACGCTCCCCATGAGAATTTTGCGCATATGCACCTCCTTACGTTTTTTCACCCGCCCGAAGGCGGAACTCAGTTCAGGTTGCGCGTGGTGTCCCGTACCACGAGGCCCGGGGAAACCTGGAGCTCCTCCGGCTGGTCGGTCCGGATCTCGCCCGAGAGCCGACCCAGCAGGTACTCCACGATCATCTGCGCCTTGGTCGAGAAGAACTGACGCATCGTTGTCAGTCCGATCGCCGAGGCGATGCTCAGATCGTCAAACCCCATGATCCCGACGTCGTCCGGAACCTTCAGGTCGAGCTGGCGCAGGCGTTTGAGCCCACCGATCGCCAGCATGTCGCAGGCGTAGAAGATTGCATCCGGCCGGCTCCGTTCCAGCAGTTCCACGGTGGCGCGATAGCCACCGTCGGCGGTCAGGTCGCCTTTTGCGAGGTCCTCTTCGCGGAAGGAAATCCCCGACCGACTCAGCGTGGACCGGAACCCGGCGAAGCGGTCCGCCACGTGGTCGTCCCACGGCTCCCACCCCACGAAGGCGACGCGACGGTACCCGCAATCGAGCAGGTGCGCCGCCGCGTCCTGTCCACCCACGAAGTTGTTATTGCTCACCGCACGAACCAGGGCGCTGCGCGCCTGCATGAGGACCAGGGGCACGTCTGCACTTTTCATGAACTCCACCGCCTGCTGCGTCACGTCGGCGGAGAACACGACCGCCGCGTCCACCTTTTTCAGGATGTGGCTGTTGGTGCTGATAAAGGCTCCGAAATCCCGCGTTCCGCGCATGTTGACCAGCAGCAGATCGAACGCGGTGTCGGCGAGCTCCGCCTCAACCGCCCGGACGAGTTCGGTCACCGAGTCCAGCAGCAGGTTGGGCGCAAACACCCCGATTATGTGACTCAGGCTTTCGGGGTCCCGGTGCACCGTCGGGGGCACGTAATTGAGGGCGCGCATGGCGGTGTAGATCTGTTCGCGGGTGGATGACTTTACCCGTTCCGGCTCGTTCAGAACCCGGCTCACGGTCGCAGCGCTCACTCCCGCGCGATCTGCAATGTCGGCGATCCGTACACGTCCAGCCATGTGTCCTGCGATGCTACAACCGGTCTGCACTCAGGTCAAGCAATTTTTTCACGTTCTTTCATTTGCGCTGGCAAACACATGAATTTTGGTCCTCCTCCCGCTGTGTACAGGAAATTGTTGCAAACGCCTGCGTATCTCACGACGAGGAAAAGACTCACGACGATCGGACCCTGTTCACACGGCGATCTCTTTGTCGGACCGGCACATGACTGTGGTTTTGCAACATTCTTCTGTATACAGCCCCGCGTTCACCGGTAGTCGCAAGCCGCCGGGAGGCAGTACCTTCACCGCCGGAGGAAACGCCCATGCCCACGACCTACCCCCTCGGAAAAACATCCCTCTCGGTGACACCGATCGGACTGGGATGCTGGCAGTTCTCGCGCAGCCGCGGCCTCGCCGGCGGCTACTGGGCGGCAGTTCCGCAGGAGACGGTTCAGGAGATCGTCCGCGTAACCCTTGAAGCGGGAATCAACTGGTTTGATACGGCGGAGGTCTACGGAAACGGCGCCTCGGAACAGTCGCTTGCTGCGGCGTTGCGCGCCCTCGGCGTAGAGCACGACCGGTATCTGATCGCGGACAAGTGGTTTCCGGCATTCCGCTTCGCGTCCTCAATACAGAAAACGTTTCCCGCGCGTCAGCGTGCCCTCGATGGAATCTCCATCGATCTGTACCAGATTCACCAGCCGTTCAGTTTCTCATCGGTGGAAACGCAGGTCGCCCGCATGGGGGAGCTTGTGCGGCAGGGACTCGTCCGCGCTGTCGGCGTCAGTAACTTCAACGTCGAACGCATGCGCCGCGCCCACGCCCGTCTTTCCCTGGAGGGACTGCCCCTCGCAACCAATCAGATGCGGTTCAGTCTTCTCGACCGCGAGATCGAGCGCAACGGAGTCCTCGATGCCGCCCGCGAGATGGGCGTATCCATTATCGCGTACTCCCCGCTGGCGCAGGGTCTGCTGACCGGCAAGTTTCACGGCGACGAGGACATCGCCACCCGCCGCGGCCCGAGGAAGTGGCTAAAACGGTTCAAACCGGACGGACTGGCCGCGACGCGGCCCCTGGTTGAAGTTCTCCGGGAGGTCGCAGCGGTCCACGACGCCAGTCCGGCGCAGGTCGCGCTGGCCTGGGTCACCCAGCGCCACGGCGAGATGGTGGTGGCGATTCCCGGCGCAAGCTCGGTGGAACAGGCGCGTTCAAACGCCGAGGCGATGAGTATTCGCCTCAGTAACGAGGAACTCGATCGCCTTGGCGATGTCGCCACCGAGGCGGAGCGTGCCCTGAAGAAGCTGGACTGACCTCACCGCGGGACGGGACGCACGTCCGCGACGATCGGGAAATGGTCCGACGGCCATACGCCGCCGGGCCGAGATCGTACCGCCCGCACTCCGTCTGCCGTCAGCCGGGGTCCCAGGAGCACGTGGTCGATCGCCGGAAACAGTCGGATCCCCCGACCGAAGTGGAACGTGGCACCGTCGTCGGTGACCGTCCGCAGACCGGAGGTGCGCTCCACGATGCGCACCGGGCGCATCCAGCGCAGCGCGTTGAAGTCCCCCAGCACGACGACTCGATCGGAGGGCCGGCGCACCTCATTCACCCGCGACGCGAGCAGCTCGGCAGAGAGGATTCTGTTCCGGCGCCGTTTCCGGTCTATGTGGACGTTGAACACCAGAACCGTCTCCCCGGAGCGCAGGTCACCAAAGCGGGCCCAGGTGGCAAATGCGGGGTACGGGCCGAACCATGGGTCGCCGTACGGCGTGTCCGGGTGTGGAGAGAAGAAGAAAAACCCCTCGCCGAGGGGATCGAGACGCCCACGGTGGTACATGATCGGCTGCGTGTTGGGAAACCTGGCGGGATCACCGGTGGCGGAAAAGCGGTAGTGCGGAAACGCCTCCGCCAGGGTGTCCATCTGCCGGTTCTCGGGATTGTACGCCGCCCCCGCAAACGTCTCCATCTCCTGGAATCCGACGAGGTCGGGATCGATCTGCCGCAGCACCGAGACGACGGCATCCTGCCGCTGTTCCCAGTGCGCCATCGGCGCCGATGACTGCCGCCAGAGATAATGAATGTTGAACGATGTCACCCGGAGGGCCGCCGGATCAGCCGGCGACGGAAGCGGCGCACCGGCCCCGGCACCACACGCCGACAGGCTCAGCACCGCCGCGACCACAGCTGCAATTCTCCGAATCCCGCGTCCCACGGGGTGAGTATACCACCGCCGCGGGATGTCGGGTCGGAGTCAGCCTGCGCGCTACGCTTTGGCCTTTGAGAGACCGAAGGTGAACGCCAGGGCCGATACGAGCACCACGCCCTTCACGAAGTCCTGGACGTAGTACGGCATGTTCATCATCGTGAGTCCGTTGAGCAGCATGCTGATGAACACGGCACCCACGATCGTCCCGAAGGGGTTCGGCTTCCGCACGCCCAGGACCGCGAAACCGATCAGTGCGGACCCGATGGAATCCAACAGCAGCGTACCGCCCGACTGCACGTCCCCGCGTCCGACGCGCGCCGCGAGGACGATACCACCCAGGGCGGCGATCGTTCCGGAAACCACGTACGCCGCGAGCCGGTACTGGTCAACCTTGGCGCCCACTAGACGGGCCGCCTCCGAGTTGCTGCCAATCGCGTAGAAAACCCGCCCCCAGCGCGTCAGGGAGAGCGTCACAAAAACCAGAATCGCGACGATGATCATGATCATGACCGCGGTGGGCACGATGCCGAAGATACGGCCCTGTCCGAGGAAGAGAAAATAGTCGGCGAACTGGCCCCGGGCGGTAACACCACCGGAGAGCACCGCACCGCGACCGATTGAGCGGCCACCGGAGGGAATCAGCTGCAGTCCCTGCACCAGGAACATCATGCCCAACGTCGCCAGCAGGTCGGGGATTTTCACCCGCACGATGAGAACGCCGTTGATGAACCCGATGAACGCCCCAAGGAAGAGCGCGATCAGGATCGTCACGAATCCGTTCACCTCGAGCACGACCATCAGGTACGCCGATATCATGACCGAAAGCGCCGCCACCGACCCGATCGAGAGGTCGAGTCCGTCAATGACGAGCGGAAAGGTCACGCCAAGGGCCAGGATTCCGTAGACGGTTGCCCCCAGCAGGATCGAGAACAGGTTGGCCGGGTTCCAGAACACGGGATTCACCATCCCGAAGACGATCATCAGGATCGCCATCACAATCAGAAACCCGTAGCGAATCGCGAAACGCTTGAACCGCTCACCGGTCGACCGCCGCGAGACGCCGTCCTCGGCAACCTCCGGCTGTACGCGTGGCTGATCACTCATACCGACACTTCCTCCGTTGTCACTTCCTCGGGTTCCTCGGAAACCCAGTGCAGTAGTTGGTCACGATCGAGATTGCGGTAGTCCTGCTCGCCGCGAATGCGCCCTGCATTCATGACCACGATGCGGTCGGCGACCTCGATGACCTCGTCAAGATCGGTGGCGATGACGATCGCCGCCCGATCGGCAATATTCTCCCGCAGGTACACGCCGATATCGTGGCGACTGCGGATGTCGACCCCCTGAAAGGGCTCGTCCAGGATTACCAGTTCATACTGTTCCAGCAGCCAACGGGCCACGATGACCTTCTGCTGGTTGCCGCCTGAGAGGCTGTCCATCTCAGCCTCCTCGGACTCACATTTGACACCCATGGAACGGATCATCTCCCGGGCACGCTGCTGTTCGGCGGACACGTTCATGATGGCGCCGAAGCGCTGAAAGACGCGCAGAAACGGCGCAGTCATGTTCTGCCGCACGGTGAACATCGGGATGACCGCGTTGTTGGCCCGGTCCTCGGGGACGTAGAACACGCCCTTGCGGATCGCGTCACCGATCGACTTGGGCCGCACGGACCGACCGTTGATCAGAATCTCACCGGACACCGGCGGGCGCATTCCAAAAAGCACCTGCGCGAGTTCGGACTTGCCCGCGCCGATCAGCCCGGTCAGTCCGAGAACCTCGCCCTTGCGCACCGTGAGATTGACCGCCGGGCCGCCCGGTTCCACCACCAGGTCCCGGAGTTCGAGCTGGACCTGATCCCCGGACCGATCCGCCCCGCGGGATGCGACGTGGGCGTGCTTGGGCAGTTCACCGACCATGGCGGTGACCACCTGTTTCACCTCGAACGGCCGCGACAGGACCCCCGCCAGCTTGCCGTCGCGAATGACCACGACGCGGTCGGCGATGCGGCTGATCTCGTGGAGCCGGTGCGAGACATACAGAATGGACACGCCGGTTTTCCGCAACCGTTCCAGCACCTCGAAGAGTCGGTCGGCCTCCTTGTCGGAAAGCGACGATGTAGGCTCATCGAGGATCAGGAGTTTCGGCTGCGAGGCCAGCGCCCGGGCGATGGCGATCATCTGGCGTTCGGACTGCGAGAGATCGGAGACGGGCTCGTCCAGGTCCACCGACAGCCCGATCGTCGCGGCAACCTCCGCAGCGCGCTGCCGGAGCATGCGCTTGTCGTAGAACGGTTTCTGCCCCGGCCCGAGCAACTCCGCCAGTGTGAGGTTCTCGTATACCGACATGCTCTGCACGACGCCCTGGTTGATGATCTGGTGGACCGTGGCAATCCCCGCGTCGTAGGCGTGCTTCGGTGAGTGGAACCGCACCTCCTGCCCGCCGACGACGATCGTTCCTTCGTGGTCGGCGTGGTACCCGCATATGATCTTGATCAGGGTCGATTTGCCGGCGCCGTTCGCTCCCACCATCGCCAGGATCTCGCCGGGATAGAACTCCACCGAGACCCCGTCCAGGGCGCGGGTGGCGCCGAAACTCTTGCCGATGTCGCGAACTTCGATGACCGGTCGGGACTCGCTCATGTGCCGAACGCCTCCCGCAGGGTCTCGGCGTACGGCGGCCGGATGATCCCGCGGTCGGTAATGATCGCCGTGACCAGCTCGTTCGGGGTGACATCAAAGGCGGGGTTGCGCACCTTGATGCCCTCCGGTGCCGTCCGCCGTGCGCCGAAATGGGTCACCTCGTCGTCGCCCCGTTCCTCGATGACGATCCGGTCACCGCTGGGCGTGTTGAGGTCCACGGTTGATGCGGGACAGGCAACGTAGAAGGGAATGCCGAAGTGCTTTGCAAGAATCGCCACGCCCATCGTTCCGATCTTGTTTGCGACGTCGCCGTTGGCCGCGACACGGTCCGTGCCGACGATCACCAGGTCGATAAGTCCCTGCTGCATGACGAAGGCGGCCATGTTGTCGGTGATCGTGTAGACGTCCACCCCCGCCTGCTGGAGTTCCCAGGCCGTAAGGCGGGAGCCCTGCAGCAGCGGCCGGCTTTCGTCTGAGTACACCGAAAAACCGACGCCCCGCTCGTGTGCCAGGTACATCGGAGCGGTCGCCGTTCCGTATTCGGACGTCGCCAACCGTCCGGCATTGCAGTGTGTCAGGACGCCGTTGCCCTCCTTGATCAGGGAAACGCCGTGCTCACCAATGCTCCGGCACAGCTCGATATCCTCACGGTGGATCTCCTCCGCCGTGTGCGTGAGAACCTTTAGCAGCTCCGCTCCGGTGCCGGCCTCCGATGCCTTCACCGCCTCGACGGTGCGCGTGAGCGCCCAGTGCAGGTTGACCGCCGTGGGCCGCGAACTGTCGAGATAGTCCGCTGCAGCCTGCAGCTTCTCGAGGAAGGCGTCCCGGGACAGCGCGGTGTGATCCCGCATCGCCACAACGAGGCCGTACGCGCCGGCCACACCGATCGCGGGGGCGCCGCGAACCTTGAGCTGTTTGATCGAATCCCACACCTGCTCGACCGTTTTCTGCTCTTCCACGACGACCTCAACGGGCAGTCTGGTCTGGTCAAGCAGGTGAAGTGTGTTGTGTTCCCAGACGATACTCTTCACCGTCGTCGCATCCATCATTGCATCTTCCTCTTGTCGATAGGGATTCCACGCCGGGCGACGCCTAAGGCGTCACCCGACGGGATATTTTTACATTCCGCTTCCTTCAGGCATCCACGGCGAGCGCGCCGCATCGGAGCTCGCGAACTCCGGGAATGCCGCCATGAGCTCATCCATGTTGGTGACACCGGCGTCCCGCAGCATCTCGGCGGTGAAAATCATCGGTTCAACCAGAACGTCGTGGGGCACGTCTTCGCCCGCCATCAGCTGCGACAGGGCCCGAACCGACACCGCACCCATTTCCGCCGGGTTGACCGCCGAGGTCATGACCCAGGGACTGCCGGGCTGCGACATGAGTTCGATGTCCTGCGTCGAGATGTCGATGCTGTAGACGCGCACCTGATCGGTCATATCCAGCTCCTCGAGCGCCAGCACGATACCCTTGGCAAACTCGTCGTAGGGGGCGAGGTACGCCTGAATGTTCGGGTTCGCGCGGAGAACCGCGGTCGCCTGGTCAGCGTTGCGAACAGAGATCGGGGAATCCAGGGTACCGGACTGCGCCACGATCGTCACGCCGGACTCGCGGGCCACCACTTCCTGAATCGGACCATCGCGCTTGTCCAGGGGCAGAATGCCGGGCACACGAACGTAGGCCATGTTGACCTGTCCGTCGAAGTCGCTCACGATCGACTCGATCGCGTTGCGGCCGTGCTGCGGGTCGTTCTGCGCGATCTGCGGGATGTTGGGGTTGTCGAGGTCAACGTCGAAAGCCACAACCGGGATGCCGGCGTCGAGCGCTTCCTGCGCCGGGCCCTGCATCGTTTCGGGAAGACCGTGCTGAATGACAATACCGTCGACGCCGAGGTTGATCGCCTGAGACACGGCGTTCGCCTGTGCCTGAGCATCGGTCTGACGTCCGAGGACGGTGACACGCATGCCGAGGGCGCGCGCCTGGGCTTCCACACCGGCGCGGTACATCTGCATGAACTCGCCTTCCTGCAGGTAGCTCAGGTGTGCGATGTGGAGCTGCTTGCCGCTGCTTCCGTCGAACGGAGCCGGAGCCCCCTCAATCATCGTCACGTTTTCGCTGGATTCTCCCTGGCCGCCGGCGAATACCAGGCCCGTACTGACGACCATCAATACGATCAATGCGACATGAATCGTCTTGCGCATCTCCACTCCTCCTTATACGACATGCATTCCATGCCGTTGTTGTGGTTTTGTAACCAGCTTTTGTTGTTTGTTAGCTGGTTCTTGGGTAGTATGGGCCTGGTTCACCCATCTGTCAAACATTATTTTTGGTGATGCCTGTTTGTGTGGTTTTTACTGTGATTGGATCGCAGCCGTGGCGGTTGCGGCGCGGTCGAGCGCGTCGGTGATGTCCGCTCCCCCATCCACGATCTCCGTCAGGGCGGTCGAGATGGGTCCCAGAAGCGCCGGAAGATCCGGGCGCGCCGGAAGGGGCTCCGCCGTGGCGAGCAGGTCCTCCTGCGCTGTGAACCACGGGCATTCCCGGCGCAGGTCGGGGTCCGCGTAGCTGGAGACGCGACACGGACTCCCGGCGTACCGTCCGACCAATCGATCGGTGGTCGCGTCGGACAGCACTGCCAGCACCTCCTCCGCGGCGGTCCGGCAGCTCGCGCGGGCCAGAACGGCGAAGGACCACGTCACGTTCCACGGACGGGAGAGCGTGGCGTACGAAAGGGTCTCCCGGGCGGCGTCGGAGACGATCTCCCCCGCCTGGCCGCCCCAGCTCACACCGAATGCGGCGCGGCGTTCCCGCAGCGCCGTGGCGACCTCTTCGTTTCCCCAGGGCGCCGACGCGGGGTCCAGAACCGAGCACAGTTCGCGGTATACCCCCGCCGCCTCACGCCCTTCCCGTCCGGCAAAGGCCGGCGCCCCCGTATCGTCCAAAAACGCGCCTCCGAGACTCCGCAGGTACGGCAGCCAGTCGAGAAAGACTTCGGATGGCGCTTTTTTCATCACCAGCGGGAATCGATCGCCGGAACTCCGACGGCGGGCAACCTCCGCCGGAAAGCGCGTCACATCGCCCCGACCATCCCCGTCCAGCAGTTCGCCGAACCCGTCGTGGGCGTAGAGAACGTGGCCGTCGGAAAAGGACGGAACAAGGTACTGCTCGTCGCGATAGCACATCTCCCGCGCCACACCGGGGAGGATGTCATCGGCGCGATAACCCGACGCGTGGAGCGCGGGCGCGCCGGAAACGGGCGCGAGCCATCCCGCCTCCACACACTGCGGCAGCCACAGGTGTCCCGCTACCATGATAACGTCATAGGACGGCGCGTCGGAGGCGGCCTCCTGGAAAACGCGCTCCCCGTACTGGTCCCAGGGCAGGATGTCAAACTGCACTCCGTGCCCCGTCACCGTTCGGCAGCGCGAGAGAATCCCGAGCGACTCGTCGGTGTAGGCGTACACCGCGGGATCGCCCACCGCCAGGATGCGGACCGTCACGACGTCTCTTCCATATGGTCGCCGCCGTCGCCCCACCGGCACTCCACGTCCGCCTCACGCATCGTCGCCTGCCACTCCGGAGACAGGCGTTTGTCGGTCACGAGTACGTCGAAGGCCCCGAAGTCGGCCATGTGGACAAAGGAAGTTTTGTCGAACTTGGTCGCGTCGACCACGAGAATGGAGCTCTCCGCCTGTCGGATCATCTCCTTGCGGACCTCGGCTTCCTTCTCGTTGGCGTCGGTGACACCGTGAACGCGGTGCACGCCGTCACAGCAGATAAACGCCTTGTCGGCGAAGTAGTTGCTGACCGCGGTCTCCGCCGCCTTGCCGACGGTTGTCAGCGATGTGGGGCGAAGCGTTCCCCCTGTGCAGATCACCTTGATACCCGGCCCCCGCGCCAGGGCCTCGGCGACCTTCAAGGCGTTGGTGATCACGATGAGGTTCTTCTTGTCGAGGATGTTTTCCGCGATATGCACCGCCGTGGTGCTGGCGTCGAGGAAGATCGTGTCACCGTTGTGAATCAGCTGCGCGCACACCGCGCCGATGACGTTCTTGCCTTCGACGTAGGTGTTGACGCGCATGTCCACGGGAACTTCGAGGTGCATCCCCGAATTGAGGAACGCACCACCGTAGGTCTTCTGGAGAAGCCCGCCGCTTTCCATCTTCGTCAGATCGCGACGGATCGTTTCCTCACTGACCTCGAATCGCTTGGACAGCTCGACGACAGTCACGCTTCCGTTCTCTTCAAGAATCTCGAAAATGGCCTGACGTCGTTCTACCGCAAGCATGTTCACTCCTCCCGCGGGCGAAATACTACCGCTACTTCTGGTGTTTGCGAACCACCGCGATGACGTCGTCGATCGACGCAAACGAGTGACGCTTCATGATGAACTCACGGGCGGTATCGAGCACGGCGATCTGTGCCGTCGCCCGAACATCGGCGTCCTCGATCGAACGGATGTCCTCCACCTGCGCCAGACCGACGATCCGTCGGGTCATTTTGCAGCCGGCGTACCCGATCGCATCGGCAAAGAGACGCTCGATGTAGTCCTCGCGGTACACCGGGTTGCTCTCCATCGGAGTCGTCACGTGCTCTTCCCAAAGAGCCCGGAACTGGGTGGAAAAGGTCTCCCAGATCCCCTTGAATGTGGACAGCAGGTACTCGCGAAAGTCTTTCCGGTCGGCGTCGTCGGGTTTGTGCCACAACTGGCTCGCGTGGTTCAGGATCAGGTTGCCGAGAATCGCGCCGATGTCAAAGCCCATGGGGCCAAAAAACCCGAACTCGGGGTCGAACGATTTCGTCGACTCCGGGGTGACGAAGACACTCCCCGTGTGCAGGTCGCCGTGGATCAGCGCCTGCGCCTGGGTCATGAACTTCTCCTTGAGAATCGCGACCTCTTTCTTGAGTTCCTCGTCGCGCCAGTTCTCCTCCGCCCGGTCCCGGATTTCGGGGTCGATCTTGTTGTTATCCGCGTCGAAGTACGGATTGCTGAACACCAGGTCCTCGGTGATCTTGCACAGGTCCGGGTTGACGAACCGTTTCTGCAGTTCCTTCTTTTCCAGGGGATCCATACCCAGATCGGAGGTAAAGAAGAGCGAGCGCGCCAGGAACTGCCCCATGTCCTCCGCCAGGCGGGGGTACTTCGTTCCCCGAATCAGTCCCTTTCGCAGCACGATGTGGTCCGAGAGGTCCTCCATGACGATCGCATACATCTCACGGTCGTAGTCGAAGATCTTCGGCGCCAGACCGGGGCAGTGCTTGTCGTGGAGCACCAGCATCTCGCTCTCGATCCGGGCGCGGTCGAGGGGCGCGTGGATGCTGTCATCGATGCGAGCGTGCGGAAGCGACTGCTTGATCACCACGCTCCGGGACGGATCGCCGCGATCCTCGATCCGGAACACCATGTTCAGGTTTCCGTCGCCGATCTCCTTGCAGACCAGGTCAGCTTCCGCGGCAAACACCGACGTTTTCGTTCGGGCGTATTCTTTTGCGGTCTCTTCATTGAGTGTCGTGTATCCCATTCGGTCCTCCCTTTCCTGTTATGGACGTTACAGACGTGCTTTCACCCGTGCGACGATCTCGTCCACGAGGGCATCCATCGAATCATCGGCCGACGAGTCCGGGCGCCGGTACGTCGGCGCCTGTTCCTCACCGTCGTTGAACGCGCTGCGTTCCTGCCACCGCCCGACCGGTACCTGTGCCGCCGTCGCCGGGGCGCCGGAGGTGCACGCGATCTGTTGCGTTTTCACGCCGTAGAAACTGCGCAACCCCTCGAGTTGCTTGAGCTCGGCGCCCGAAAACGGCTTCGGACCACCCAGGATCCGGGCGTAGATCATGATCTGCGCGTTGTGCTCCAGTTTCTCGAGCTTTTTGAACGCATCGGAAAGGTCCTTGCCCACGGTTACGCTGCCGTGGCGCGCAAGCATCACCACGTCGCTGCGTCGGATGAGTTCGCGCATGGAGTCCGGGAGCGCCTCGGTACTGGGGGCCGCGTACGGCGCCACCGGAACGTCGCCGAGGGTCACCACCACCTCCGGCAACATGCACGTATCCAGCGGGGCCTCGGCGATCGTAAAGGCGATCGCCTTCGGCGGATGCGCGTGAATCACAGCCTGGACATCCGGCCGCTGCCGGTACGCCTCCAGATGCACCTTCAGTTCCGTCGATGGCCGGCGATCGCCGGCGACGAGGTTTCCGTCCATGTCGATCACGATCGGGGCGTCGATGAACATGTCCTCCTTGCGGAGGCTCGACGGTGTGATCAGAACGTGGCTGTCGTCGAGCCGGACCGACAGGTTGCCGTCGGTCGCGGAGACGAGCCCCTCAGCGTGCACTTTGTGGCTGTAGTACACGATATCCTTGCGCGCCTGCAGCTCATTTGGAAACATCTACCGCTCCTCTCCATCCACCCGGTCAACGATACCCACGATCATCTCCTGCATGGGGATTTCCCCCTCGCCGAAAATCGATCGCGCCGAGTTGCCTTCCTTCAGCACGAGAACCCGGTCACCGACGCCGGACCCGACGGTATCGACCGCCAGTGTCTCCCGTCCGGTACGCGTCCAGTCCGGCGCGCACAGCGCAACCACCATTAGGCGGCGGTTGCGGTACACCGGGTGTTTGACCGTCGCGGTCACCGTCCCGGTCACGACTCCAAGATTCATTCCTGCGTTACCTCGTCCACGATCCCCACGATCGTGGCGTCCACGGGGACGAAATCGTTCGGCAGCGGCATCGTTGCCTCGCGCCCGTCGACGAGAAACACCGTGTCTCCCGGTCCCGCCTGAGGCGTCGCATCGCACGCGACCAGGGGCGCGCCGGCGGCGGCGCCGTCTGCCTTCCGCGGCGCCACCCACAGCAGCTTGACTCCCTCGAGTCCCTCGTACACCACCGTCGCCTCGAGGGTGCCGATTACGGTGCCCAGATACATGTCACCCCCGTTCCCCGCTCCGTCCCGGCAGGAACGGAATCAGCTCCGCCGAAAACTGCGGAACGATCTCCGACGCCACCAGCATCCCGTCCGGCATGCGACGCGTCGCCGCCTCCAGCGCCTCCGCGACGTCGGTCAGAAGCCCGGAAAAGACGGCGAACGCCTTGCCTCCGAGGCCGTCGAGCAGGTTTACGCTTTCCACGGTGACCTCCGCGCCCTTCACCGCGGCGTCGGCTGCGTCGATCGTCGCTACGGCGGAGAAGCTCTCCACCACGCCGATCGTCTCGCCAACGTCACCGCGAACCTCGCGGTTGATCGCCGGAATCACCGCCGGCGACAGATTCGGTATCAGGAGGTCGCCGAAATACGCCGTTCCGGCGGCGGTCCGTGCCGCAGCAACGGCCTCCTCCACGCTGGCCACGTCACCGGCAACGACGATCAGGAACTTCCCCGGGCACACGGCCCGGGCGTCCAGAACCTCCACCGGCGCCTTCTTTACCATGAGATCCACGAGGACGAATCCCCGGGCGATACTGGTGAGCTCCACGGCGCCGATCGTGTCCGGCGACTTCTTCACGGGCAGCGTGTACGCCACAACCACTCCTACACGATGCTGTAGTTGCCCACCAGGGCACACCGGCGACGGCGAGAGAACGTCCGCGCCGTGGTGAGCCCGTCACCGGTGGGCGACGCGATCGTGAACGAGGTCAGCCCCTCGCCTCCCATACCAAGGCCGGCGTACGTCGGCCCGTTCTTGACGTACACCGAGCAGTTGATCCGACGTCCCATCTCCGTGAGCTTGTCGATATTCCGCGAATGCATGCTCGCGGTGTGGCGATTGCCGCGTTCCACCGCAACGGCATACTCGATCGCCGCATCCACGTCGGGCATGCGCACGATCGGCATGACCGGCATCAGCATCTCGGTCCACGCGAAGGGATGGTCCGGGTCGACCTCACAGAGAATCAGTCGCGGATCCCCGTCCACGCGCGTGCCGATCGCCGAGAGCAGCACCGCGGCGTCCTTGCCGACGTACTCACGCTTTACCGGCGTGTGCTGCCGTGGCTGTGGATTCTCGGCGAAGAGCTCGTTCTCCAGCGCCCGGATCTGGTTCACCGATGCGCGATAGCCCCCGGCGCGTTCCATCTCCGCCACCAGCTGCTCCGCAACGGATGCCACCACCACCGTCACCTTTTCGGCGATGCAGATGATGCCGTTGTCGAGAGAACCGCCCATGACGATGTCCCGCGCCGCCCGGGCGATGTGGGCCGTCTCGTCCACCACCGCCGGCGGGTTGCCGGGCCCGGCGGCTGCAACCTTCTTGCCGGTTTTCATCGCCGCGTGAACCACACCCTCGGAACCGGTTACCGCGAGAAAGGGGATTCGCGGGTGATTCATCACCGCACCGGCGGTCTCGATCGTGGGACGACGCACCGCCACAAAGCAGTTTTCGGGTCCCCCGGCGTCCACGATCACCCGGTTGAGCATGCTCATAATCGTGAGCGAGCAGATGGTAGCGTTGGGATGCGGGTTAAACACAACCGCGTTTCCCGCCGCAAACATGCCGATGCCGTTGTTGATCACCGTTTCCGTGGGGTTCGTGGAGGGAATCACCGCGCCGATCACGCCGAACGGCGCAAACTCGTCCAGGGTGATTCCGCGATCGCCGGTGGTGGCGCCGGTGTGGAGGTCCTCCACGCCCGGCGTCTTCTCCGCCACCAGACGGTTCTTGTTGATCTTGTCCTCGACGCGGCCCATGCCCGTCTCCTCCCGGGCGATCCGGGCCAGGAACTCCAGATTATCCAGCACGACCTGCCGCATCCGCGTGATGATTTCACCGCGGCGGCTCTGGGGAAAAGTTGCCAGCTGTTCAGCTGCCCGCAGGGCAGCGGAGATCGCCTCCTCCACGTCGTCGAACACGCCGAGGAGCGGTTCGTCGGCGCCGGCCGGGCGCGGCACGGCGGCGCCATACGCGACGCTCGCCGCCGTACCGTCCGTGGCACGAGCCGCGGCGCCCGTCACGGGACCGGCACCGCCCTCCGTTAACCGGGCGACAACCTTCTCCACCAGATCGTCGACGTACTTTTCATGCAACAGCATTCACGCCTCCGTTCACTTTCGGAACACCACGTCGTTGCCGATGGAGAACGAGTCCACGATCGCCATGACCACGGCGTCCGCCGGCCGGTCCTTGGTGACCGTTGTCTGCCGGGCCGACGAGCCCGATGCGTACAACACCACTTCCCCTTCCCCGGCGCCGACCGCGTCCACCGCCACCACAAAGTCGCCTTTGGGCTCCAGTTTCTCGCTCAAGCGTTCCAGCAGTAGGAATTTCGTTCCCACCATGGACGGTTCTTTCTGTGTTGCGACGACGGTACCCGTCACCCGAGCCAGATTCATCGGTCAGCCTCGCTCACTTGCCGGATGTGGACGCATTCTGGCGGCCCAGGGGCAGCGCCGTGTCGACATTCTCATGGGGCCGCGGAATCACGTGGACGCTGACCAGCCGCCCGACGCGCTCGGCGCTCTTGGCACCCGCCTCGGTGGCGGCCTTCACCGCAGCCACGTCGCCACGTACGATTGCGGTCACATACCCGCCGCCGGTCTTCTCGTAACCCACCAGCTCCACTTTCGCAGCCTTGACCATCGCGTCGGCGGCCTCAACCATCGCAACAAATCCCTGTGCTTCAATCATTCCCAATGCTTCGACAGACATCGCGTATCTCCTTGTTTGGTGTGTCGGGTCCGGCGCCTACGACGCCACGCGCCCCTCGATCGACTGAATCGCCTTTTCCACTGCGGATTTCGCTTCCAGCACCTCCGCCTCTTCGCCTCCGATGTACACGCGCCCGAAGGCACCGATTGCACGGACTTCCAGAATGTTGATGTTGGCGGTCTTCTCCGCCTCGTTCGCCGCCAGGACGGCGTAGGACGCCGGCTGCGTCTCGATCGTGAGCAGCGTTTCGCCCGGAAGGATCATGTTGCCGTGACGCATCCTGTTGATCAGCTGGCACTGGAAGTCGCTGATGTTCTTGATCGTCTCCAGCCCGACCAGACGCGGTTTGACGCGGTCGTTGATCGTCATTCCCAGCGAACCGACGATCGCCTGCCCCGCCTCCATCACCGCTCCCTGGTCGAAGCTGTGCACCTCGAGGACGCCGGCGGACCGCTCGACGTACATGATGCCCGGCTGAACGTCGTTTGATTTCAGCGCCACATCTGTCAGCCGGTTGATGTCCATCCCCGGCCGGATTTCGATCCAGAGACTCGCCTGCCCCGACAACGGCAGATACCCCTTCGCGATCGTTGCAAGGAAGGCGGTAAACTGCGGCTGCAGTCGGTCAAGGTAGGCGTATGTCAGTAACTCCACCATGGTTCCCCCAAAAGGTTGTGTCTTCGCTCGGTGATGATTGTAGGGTCGCCCATCTCGGCTGTCAACAAAAAAACACATAAAACCACACCAATACAGGATCGTTCTCCTGTTTTCGTTTTTTCATGCATGTTTGATGTCGTTGTGACGTTTTTTGTGTTATGATCCCGCCATGGCTGCATCCAAGACGATGACCATGACCGAGGCGGTGTCGCTCCTGGCACCTGGCTCCCGGACCCTGGCCCTGGGTGGCAACAGTATCCATCGTGTCCCCCACGCCTTTGTTCACCGCGTTGCACAGCGCACGGATCTGCGTCTGCACCTGGTCAAAACCGCCGGTGCGTACGACATCGATGTCCTGTGTCTGGCTGGGATCGTGGAGGCGGTCTCCGCCGGTTTCGTGGGCTACGAGACCGAGTTCGGCCTCGCACGGCACTATCGCAGTGCTGTCGAGTCCGGGCGGACCGAGGCGCGGGAACACGCGTGCTACACGGTGATCGCCAGTCTCCGGGCGGCGGCGTACGGTCTCCCGTTTCTCCCGGTTCGGGCGCTTTACAACAGCGATCTTCCCCGGGCGCGGGGTTTCGAGTGGCTGGACGATCCCTACGGCGGGACAGAACGCTTTCCGGCGATCCCCGCGATTCGTCCGGACCTCGCCGTGATTCACGTTCAGCACGCCGATCTCCACGGCAACGGCGTCATCACCGGACCCAAAAACGAGGACCTGCTCATGGCGAGGGCGGCACGCCACGTCGTGCTCACGGCGGAAGAAATCGTCGACACCGATGCGCTGCCGGTGCCCCTCGACCACGTGGACATCCCGTCCGTTCTGGTCGACGGAGTCGTTCACGCCCCGGGCGGCGCACGCCCCGGGTCCTGCGCCGGGAGCTACGACGCCGACGCCGACGCGATTCGCGCCGTACAGGCACTTTCGTCGGCGGCGGAGCTCCGGGACTATCTGACCGCACAGGGAGGCCCGGCATGAGCACGGAAACTCGCGACGTCCCCCGGGAGATCCGCATCGTCGCCGACGCGATGGCGGTGGAAATGGCGCGCATCCTCGCGAACTCGCGCAACGCGTTTCATGGACTCGCAAGCCCGCTGCCGGCGGTGGCGATCGCGCTTGCCCGAAGCGTGCACAACCCGCAGCTCGAGTACCTGAACATCGCCGGGGGCGTGAACATCGCCCCGGGGAGTCTTACCGTCTCGACCTGCTCACCGGCGTTCCTCGCCGGCAGCGAGTCCTTCTTTTCGCTGACAGACATCTTCGACCTCTGCGCCCGCGGTGAACTCGACACGGCGTTCCTCGGCGGCGTTCAGGTCGACCGACGCGGGCACATCAACAACAGCGTGATCGGGCCCTTTGCCACACCGAAGGTCAAACTCCCCGGGGGCGCCGGAAGCGCCGCGATCGTTCCCATGGCGCGTCACACGATCGTCTGGCGTACCCGGCACGACGCGCGATCGATCGTGGAACGCTGCGATTTCGTCACCGCAGCCGGGAGCGTCCGCGAGGTCGTGACGCCGTTGGGCGTTCTGCGAATGGAAGAGGGGGAACTGCGGGTGGCCGGCTGGTTCGCCCATGCGAGCCTCGAGGAGATCCGCGAACACACCGGCTTTCCGATCAGGACCTGCGACGATGCAGGCCCGATCGCGCCTCCCGGCGAGGGCGAACTCGCGGCGCTCGACGCCGTGGATCCGCAGGGAGTGCGCTACAGCGAGTTCTGACGGAGGCCCGTCGGCTTGACGGTGGAAGCATCAGACACTACGCTTCCGCCACACCATCAGGGTGCGGACATTGAATACGACAACCGAACGCGCGGTGGAACAGGGGTTTTGTCTTCTGTCCGCCGATCATACGATCCGAGACACCTCACCGCAGTTCCGGGAACTCTGGTCGCGCCTGGCGGGCCAGGAGCCTGAGGCCGGTCGGTCCCTGTTTGAGCGATGCGGTGAGGATCTGCGCCGTCGGCTGTCGGAGGTTCTGGCATCCGCCGCCAAAGGCACGGAACGTGCGGTACGGCTGCCACGTCCGGCGGGAGACGCGCTCACCGTTACCGCCAGTCCCCTCGGTGACGGTATTCTGCTTGCACTGATCGGCCCGGACCCCGCCGCCCGCTCCGATTCCGAAGCGCAAATGGCACGGCTGGCGAGTCGACTGCAGGCGGTTCTGGCCTCGGCAGTCGAGCTGGACAGCTCGATTCATGACACCGCGACGATTTACCGCACAACGTTCGAGAACCTCTCCGCCGCCATGCCTTTCGACACCGGGACGATCCAGATGCTGGTGGACGAGGAACTGCACGTCGTGGCAGCGTGGGGATTCGAAGACCCCGACGACGTGGTGGGAATGCGTTTCCCGCTGGACGACCGGTTCCCCAACTATCACGTCATCAGCGGCCGGAACGCCCTGGCCCTCGACGATATCCGCATCGACTTTCCCCACTTTCTGACGCAGGAGGGGGAGTTCGAGTCCGGCCACATCCGAACCTGGATTGGTGTGCCCCTCCTCGACCGGGGACAGGTGATCGGTATGATCACTATGGACCGACGCGCCATCGAACCGTTCGATCCCGACGAGATCGAACTCGCCCAGGCGCTGGCGAATCACGCCGCCGTGGCGCTCTCCAACGCCCGTATGTATGACAGTCTTCAGAAGGCGAACGACCTCCAGCACATGCTGCTGCGAGAGCTTCACCACCGGGTCAAGAACAACCTGCAGCTTGTCTCCAGTCTCCTGAACCTCCGGTCCCTGGACATCGACGAACAGGCGGGCCAGATCCTGGGCGAACTGCGAACCCACATCCAGGCGCTCGCCTCAACCCACGACAACATATTTCAACCGGGGCTCTCCGAGGATGTGCTCCTGGAACCGTACGTAGCGGACATCATCCGCGGCATAGAGGTCGGCTACATTCCCGCGGGCCGTCGGATTACCGTAGCCCCGGAGATCCAACCGTCGGCGCACTGCGGCATGGGCCTCGCGGTTCCCATCGGTCTGATCGTGAGTGAACTGGTCCTGAACGCGGTCAAACACGCGTTTGTCGGACACGACGGACCGGGGACGATCACGGTAACCCTGGAGGACACCGACAACGAGATACGCCTGGGAGTGGCTGACGACGGCCGGGGCTTCCCGGCGCATCTCGATGGAGACGGTGCGGCTCTTCCGGAGCAGGGCGGATTCGGCCTCACGCTGGTGTCAACGCTGGTTCAGCAGATCGATGCCCGCATCAGTCGGGAGCCGCGCACTTCCGGCGCCGCGAGGCCCGGAACGCGCTGGACGCTCATCGTTTCTACGCGCACGTAGACAGCCGCGGCCGTCATTTCGGTCCGCGAGCCGGACGCGCGAGGGACCCTACTTTCTGTCGTAGTAGATGCTCTTGCCCGACACCGACAGGGGCACCCCCATGACGAAGTCGGCGTCGATCATGCCTAGGCGCCGGGCCGAAACCCCGATGCGATACATCACCCGATTGTCCACGTTGAGCATCTGAGCGGTTTTCACCGCGCTGCCGATTGCGATGCCCATATCCAGAAGCCGTACGGCGCACTGTGGTCCCAGAAACTCCCCGTTCTGCTCCCCCGAGTTGACCGAAAGGCAGACCGGATGCCCGCAGGCGGCGCAGTTGAGTCCCGGCGCCGTCGCATCCTTCAGACCGACCAGAAACACCGCGCTGGAATTCGCAACGTTCGCGCCGTCGCGGTCAAAGTTCTTCTTTCCGGACTCGTCGCCGTAGGCGGCCATGTCCGCCGCCAGTCGCTTGATATCATCGCCTTCGATCGTGGCGGTGACCACGAAATTCTGCCCAACGGCCTTCGGTGCCGTAATCGCGGAAATCTCCATCAGCCCCGCGACCGTACGCATCGCTTCCATCGGTGCCTCCTGTGTGAATGTGGTGTGTGTGGCGAAAGTGTAGCCCCGCCGGAACCGGCTGTCCAGCCACCCCCTATCCAAAACCACCCCCTATCAGAAACCGCCTTCGGGCGGATCGCGCAGTACCGTGTGCGAGGCCAGAACGGTGGTGCAGACCGTCCCGTCGGGAGCCAGAACCTCCGCCGTCAGGACAACGCGGCGGCCGGAGATCGTCTGTACCCGTGCCACCACCGTGATGTCCCCGAAATCCGACCGTACCGGCGCGTGATAGGACGCCTCCAGAGTCCTGGTCACACTCGGCGGTGCCACCAGGATACTCAACGGCCCCACGGTGTTGTCGGCGGCGGCCACGACAAATCCGCCCTGGACGATGCCGTACGGATTCAGCCATTCTCCGCGGACCGGAAAACGCGCGGTCAGGCGTACCGCATCGGGGTCGTATTCGAGAAACTCCCCTCCCATGGAGAGAAAACACGCCGGTGGAACGTTGTCTGCCGGGGGAGGCTCCAGTCGTTCCCGCAACAGGTCGATGATCGCGTCGCCGCGAACGGTACGGTCCGGATGATCCATGCAGCTATTGTACCGGCGAAGCGAAAAACCGCCAGCGGAACGGTGGCGCGCCATACCGTATATTGTTACACTGGTATGTGATATTTATTCATGGAGGCAGTATGAGTCAGGTCAAGTTCCCTCTCCCCGAGGACCGGATTCCCACGGCGTGGTACAACATCCAGTCCGATCTTCCCGAGGCCGCGGCGCCGGCGCGACACCCCGCGACCCACGAACCGCTGGGCCCGGATGACCTCGCCCCGCTGTTTCCCATGGCCCTCATCATGCAGGAGGTGAGCCGGGAACCCTGGATCGAGATTCCCGACGAGGTTCGTGATGCGTACCGCCAGTGGCGCCCGACCCCGCTATACCGGGCCCGGCAGTTGGAGAAAGCGCTCGATACCCCGGCGCGAATCTACTACAAGTACGAGGGCGTCAGCCCCACGGGGTCACACAAGCCCAATACGGCGGTTCCGCAGGTCTACTACAACAAGGCCGAGGGGATCACCCGCCTCACCACCGAGACAGGCGCGGGTCAGTGGGGCAGCTCCCTGGCGATGGCGGGAGCCCTTATGGGCGTCGATGTCCAGGTCTACATGGTGAAGGTGAGCTACGACCTCAAGCCGTACCGCCGAGGGATGATGGAGGCGTTCGGTGCCTCCGTGATTCCCAGTCCTAGTGAGCACACCGAGGCAGGGCGCGCCATTCTCGCCGAACACCCCGACTCCCCCGGAAGTCTCGGCATCGCGATCTCCGAGGCGGTGGAGGCGGCGGTCCAGGACCCGGGGGCACACTACGCCCTCGGAAGCGTCCTGAATCACGTCATGCTCCATCAGTCGGTGATCGGTCTCGAGGCGCTGGAACAGATGGACCTCGCCGGAGACTATCCCGACGTGATCGTCGGCGCCACCGGCGGTGGCAGCAACTTCGCGGGTCTCACCGTCCCCTTCATCGGTCGCGCGCTCCGCGGCGAACAGGATGTCAGGGTCGTCGCGGTGGAACCGGCCGCCTGCCCCAGCCTCACGAAGGGAACGTTTGCCTACGACTACGGCGACACGGCACACCTGACGCCGCTGCTGAAAATGCACACCCTGGGCAGCACGTTTGTTCCGCCCTCGATCCACGCCGGCGGCCTGCGCTACCACGGCATGTCACCGTTGGTGAGCCACCTCCACGCGACCGGCGTGATCGAGGCAACCAACTACAACCAGATTGAAACGTTCACCGCCGGTATCCAGTTTGCCGAGGCGGAAGGCATCATCCCCGCCCCGGAGGCAAACCATGCGGTGGTCGGCGCGATCCGGGAAGCGCTGCGGGCGAAGGAAGAAGGCGCGCCCCGCACGATCCTGTTCAACCTGTGCGGGCACGGACATTTCGACATGCAGAGCTACCTCGACTTCATGGCCGGCAAGCTCCACGCGTACGAGTACCCGCAGAGCGAAATCGCCATGGCCCTGGCGGGCCTGCCGGGGGTCACGGGATAGCCCACCGTCCCGGGGGCACCCGCCCCCGGGACGCGCAAAAACACCTATCGCTCCAGCCCGGTTTCTGTTAGATTCCCGTTAGTTTTCCATGAGCACACCGACAGCGACGGACGACGCGGTCGCCCCGGCGGGGCGGGCGGTGTGACACTCGAACCGCTGGAGACAAACTATGGACATCTTCGTGCAACTGTTGACGATCCTCGGAAGCCTGGGTGTGTTTCTCTACGGCATGCGCATGATGAGTGAGGGACTGCAACAGTCCGCAGGCTCACGGTTGCAGCGCATTCTGGCCTTCATGACCTCCAACCGGTTTTCCGGTGTGGCCTCGGGGTTCCTGATCACGAGCGTCATTCAGTCCTCGTCGGCGACAACCGTCATGGTGGTCGGCTTCGTGGACGCGGCACTGCTGACGCTGCGCCAGGCGATCGGTGTGATCATGGGCGCAAACATCGGAACGACCGTAACGGCGTGGATCGTCGCCCTGCTCGGCTTCAAGTTCAGCATCGGCACCGCCGCACTGCCGGCGATCGCGATCGGCACACTCATGCTGCTGATCAAGTCGATCGACCGCGACGACATAGCCCACGCGATCATCGGGTTCGGACTGCTGTTCCTCGGACTCAGTCTGCTCAAGGACTCCGTCCCGGACATCAGAAACAATCCGCACATCCTGAGCTTTCTGGCGGGCTACACCGATCTGGGTTTTCTTTCCTTTGTGCTGTTTGTCGCCGTCGGGACGCTGCTGACCATCGCCGTGCAGTCGTCGAGCGCGGCCATGGCGATCACCCTCACCATGACCTTCTCCGGATGGATCGGTTACGAGACCGCCGCCGCGATCGTCCTGGGCGAAAACATCGGCACGACAATTACCGCCTACCTCGCGGCGCTCAACGCCGGCGCGAACGCCAAGCGCGCAGCCCGGGCGCACATGATGTTCAACATCTTCGGAGTGATCTGGATGGCGGCGGTCTTCCACCCGGTACTGGGTCTGGTCGACGCGATCGTTCCCGGATCGATCACCAACCGGGCCGACATCGCGGCCCATCTCGCGATGTTCCACACCCTGTTCAACGTCGCCAACACCCTGATCTGTATCGGATTCGTGCCGGTGTTCGAAAAACTGGTGTACCGCATGGTGCCCGATGACCCGGAGACGGACGCCCGGAGCTATCGGCTCCCCTACGTTCGGGGCGGGTTCCAGGACGCGGTGGAACTCAATCTGATCACCGCCCGCAGCGAACTCAGTCGCATGGCGGAACGGGTGCAGGCGCTGTTCGACTATTTCGTCGAACTCTTCGAACGGCCGTCCCGCGAGGTCCGCGGGCGACGAAAACAGTTCGCCGACCTCGTCACACTTGTCGAGCGGATGCACAGCGAAATCACCCTGTTTCTGGTCGAGTGTTCCCGCGAGACGATCAGCGAGCAGACGGCCACCAACCTGAACGGAATGGTGCAGATCGCCGCCCAGCTCGAGTCGATCGCCGACACGAGCAACAAGCTGATCCGCCTGGCGGACCGCCGGATCGAGAAGGACATCCCGATCGACAAAGATCTCCTGGCGGAGATCGAGCCCTACGCCCGCATGGTACAGGAGTTCCTGCGCTTCAACGCCGAACACCTGCAGAGTCACCTCTCGGAGGAGGAGTTCCGCCGGGCAGAGGAGATCGAGGCGCGAATCAACGACTACCAGAAGCGCTCAAAAAAGGCGGCACAGAAGCGCCTCCGGACGGGATCCGCGGTCAAAGCGGAGATGTTCTACCTGGACGTTTTGCGCCACATCGAGCACATCGGTGACTACTCGCTGCATATTTCACACGCCCTGACGGCGGTGCGGTAGGCGGGCCGCCGGCGCCCCCCGCGGGCGATCAGCAGGCTGTATACAGGAAGTTGTTGCAGGATCGCTGTGAACTTCTTTCCCTGAAAGGAGTAGCGACGATCGGGTGTGTCCGGAAGGCGTAAATCCTTTCCTGGCAGTATCCTGCTGACGCGTTTGCAACACGCTTGTGTATACAGCCCGATCAGCGCTCCTGAAAGAGCTCGATCTCCTCGCCGTCGGGGCCCAGGACGAACGAGATCGTCACCGGAAACGGTGGATCCGCGGGGATCTCCACCTCCGTCGGAGCCATCTTTTCGCGGGCACCGGCCTCGATCGCCGCGGCGTGGGCGGCACGGCAGTCGTCAACGCGCAGCGCCAGGTGCAGCAGGCGCCCGGCGTCCAGTGGATCGTCGGGCCGCTCAAAGATCTCGAGGTAGCTTTCCGCTCCCACCGCCAGCATGACCGCGCGCTCCCCGGGGCCGCCCCACGCCCGGAACGGCACGAACCCGAGACCGTCGTGGTAGAACTCCAGACTGCGATCGAAATCGGCGGCCGCCAGCGCCACATGATGAAACCCTCGCGAACCCAGTGTGTCAGGCATGGTAGGTCGTCTCCAGCGGCACGAGTACCGCCTCTATCGCGGCGCGTTGCGATTCGTACCACGGCGGAAGCACCAGCGTCTCGCCGAGATGGGCCGGATCCTCGTCAACGCCAAACCCCGGACCGTCGGTGGCGACCTCGCACAGCGCACTGGAAGGCTCCCGAACGTACACCGACTTGAACCAGAATCTGTCTATCACCGGTGAGGCCTGACCACCGTGAGCGGTGATCTGCTCTCGCACCGCCAGCTCCTGCTCCTCGTCGGGAATACGGAACGCCACGTGGTGCACGGCCCCGACGCCCCACGCCCCCCTCGGTGCCTCGGGGTCGATCCGGATATCGATTCGCTGTCCCGCGGCGCCCTCGCCGACGGTGTACCGTACCCAATCGCCGTCGCGCTCCCCGGCACCGAAGCCGAACGCCCCGGACAGGAACGCGGCGGTCGCCTCGACGGAACGCACGGTCAGACGCACACCGCCAAGGGCACGAATCTGCCGATCCGCAGGCACCGGTGAGCCGTCCCAGGCGGTAAACGCGTGATCGGCGTGCGGCTCGCTCTCCACGAGCGCCAGAGACATCCCGTGCGGGTCGGTGAACGGCAGCACCGCTTCCCCGAAGCGGGTTTCTCTCTCCCCGGTCGTCACGTCGGCATCCTGCAGACGCGCTTCCCAGTAGTCGAGACTCCCGACGGGCACCGCGAAGGCGACTTCGCCCCACACACCGGCGCCGATGCGCCCCGGGCCCATGTCGGGCCACGGGAAAAACGTCAGGTCGGTGCCCGGGTGCCCGTCTCCATCGGCAAAGAACAGATGATATGTGTCCGGAACATCCTGATTGATGCTCTTTTTGACCAACCGCAGTCCGAGAACCTCGGTGTAGAATCGATGATTCTCCCGAGGCGCCCCGGCGATCGCGGTAATATGGTGAATGCCAAGTACACGTTTCATGCGTCTAAGGTCCGTGACTTCGCCGGGATCGTCAACTTTCCTGCGCCGTGCTCCCGGGTCAACTCGTAGCGCATCGCCGTGTGCAGACTGCGCATCATCGCCACCATCACGATGGTGAACGGCAGCGCCGCGATGATCGCCATGCGCTGCAGCCCTCCGAGCCCACCGGAGACCAGCAGGACCGCCGCGGCGCTTGACTGCAGAATGCCCCACAGGATCTTTTTCCACGCCGATGGTCGCATGGCGCCGTTGCTGGTCATCATGCCCAGAACGTAGGTCGCCGAGTCGGCGGAGGTCACGAAGAAGATCCCCAGCACCACCAGCGAGAGCAGGCTGAGAACACGCGTCAGCGGGAGCTGTTCCAGAAGCGCAAACAACGCCCGCGGCGGGTTCGACGCCGCCGTCGCAGCCAGCTCCGTCGATCCACCGGACAGTTCGAGCTGCAGACCCGTTCCCCCGAAGACCGCGAACCACAGGAACGTCAGGATCGTCGGAACGAGAAGCGCGCCGATCACGAACTCCCGAATCGTGCGGCCGCGGCTGATACTCGCCACGAACAGCCCCACGAAGGGGGACCACGAGATCCACCAGGCCCAGTAGAAGAGCGTCCACTGTTTGGTCCACTCGAAGCCCTCGAAAGGATTGCTGGAAAGGCTCAGGTCCACAAAGGAACTCAGATACCCCCCGATCGTGCTGGTGAAGACGTTAAAGATATAGGCCGTGGGACCCAGCACGAGCACCAGCACCATGAGCGCCAGAGTGAGCATGACGTTTCCCTTGCTCAGTACCTGGATCCCCTTGTCCAGGCCGATCATGCTCGAGGTCATGTACAGTACGGTGACCACGGCGATGATGATCAGCGCCACGGCGGTCGAGTCGGGGACACCGAACACCGAGGACAGCCCACCGCGTATCTGCGTCGCCCCGAACCCGAGGGAGGTGGCCACACCGAAGACCGTGGCAAACACCGAGAGGATGTCGATGAGACGTCCCGGCCACCGGTAGATCGCGTCTCCGATGAGCGGATAGAACACACTGGATATGAGCGGCGGCATGCCGCGGCGGAAGGAGAAGTAGGCGATCGACAGGCTCATCACGATGTACACGGCCCACGGATGCACGCCCCAGTGAAAGAAGCTGCGGACCATGGCAAAGCGGGCCGCCTCACCGCTGTCGGCGGCGAGGTGCGCCGGCGGGTTGTGAAAGTGTGTCAGCGGCTCCGCAACGCCCCAGAAGACCAGACCGATCCCCATGCCGGCGGCGAAGAGCATGCTGAACCAGCCGAAGTAGCTGTACTGCGGTTTCTCGTCGTCGCGTCCCAGACGAATGGAGCCGTAGGGTCCGACGGCAAGGTAGAGCGCGAAGAGAAGAAACAGAATCGTCGCCAGAAGATACGCCCAGCCGAACGTCGCCAGGATCCACTCGTGGACCGCAGAGGTGACCCGGTCGAGCAGGTCCGGGACGACGGCACCGGGCACGACAAACACCACCACCAGGGCTACGGATATCCAGAACACGGTCTGTCCGGTGGGAGCAGTTCGGGCGCGGGATTCGGTCCGAGACGTGTCAGTATCAGGCATGGGAGTCTCCTTCCCCGTCGCGAGGTGGTACGATGAGCACGGAACACGGGCTTGCGTAGGCAACCTCCTCGGCCACGGAGCCGAGAACCGATCCGGAGGCGGATGATTTGCCGATCACCACCAGGTCGAACGTATTTCGCTTGAGAAAGCGGGGGATCAGCCGGCGCGAGGACCCGATACGCTGTACCAGCTCCACCGATTCCACAGCCGAGGTGGCGCGATCGCGGAGGGATTCGAGGGCCTTTGACACCGCCTCCTGCCGCCGACGTTCCGCCACCGGATCCGGTGCCCGTTGGTCGACGTTCAGAATCGTCAGGTCGATGCGGCCGATCGCCTGCGCCTCGATCAGCGGGAACGCGACGGCGTCGCTGACGGCCAGGTCGGTGGCGTACAGGACCGAGAGGGGCTCGTCGTCCGCCGGTACCGGGCGTTTCTGAATCAGCACGGGGCGGTCCGAGACGCGGATCACGTCCAGGGATGTACTCCCCAGGAGACTGCGCTGGACCCACGTCTTGCGCTTCCACGGTAACGCGATGAGGTCAGCGTCCATCGCGGCGGCGGCGTTGACGATCTCGTCGGAGGCGCCGCCGGTGCGGGTGTGGGAATCCACGGAGATGGTACTCCCGGACCGCTCGAGTGCCTGCTGGACCTGCGCAGCCGTGTCTCCCAGCCGCCTGGCGGACTCCCGCGACGCCCGGGGACTGCCGTCCACGTGCAGGAGCCGCACCGAGTGAATGGACACCCGGTGCAGCACGTGGACGAGTTCCACGACCCGGTCACTGGATTCCTTCAGGTGGAGCGGAACGAGACCCCGCTCAAGCATCGGGACCGACGCGTCGTTCCGTCTGGTACCCGTCGTCGCCGGAGGAACGCAGCCCCCAGAGGAGGATAATCACACCGGAGACGATCGCGTATATCCCGATGAGCCAGGAAAACGCGATGATGCCCGCCTCGGGCCGCGTGAGGAGCAGGATCCCCACCAGCAGCGACACGCCGCCGAAGAGCCCCACAAAGAGCGGCACCCCGGCAAGATCACGCAGCTGGATCGCCGTCCAGAGTTGCACCGCGGCGCGGACAACGATCCAGACCGCGATGAGCATGACGAGCACCCGGAGCGCGGCCCCCGGCATCAGGAGCAGAAATACCGCCACGAAGAGCCCGACAACGCCCTGGGCAACGGCGGTCCAGGTGAACAGCGCGCGTCGGTCACGGGTAAAGAACGAAAACACCGCCTCCGAAAACAGGAAGAGTCCCACCAGAAATGCCAGGAACTCGGCGGTGATCGAGGGCCACACCAGCGCGGCGAGCCCCACCAGGATCGACAGACCGCCGGCAATGACCGAGACGGTCCGATGTTTGGGAAATACTATCATTCGCGTACCTCTGTGGTACGAGGATACTCAATCAGTCGGTGGAACGTAAAACACCGTCGGCAACACGTTCCAGATCCGCGATGGAGGTGTGGCTGACCGGTCGCGGGATTACCACATGGAGATGATCCATCGCCCGTGTGAGGGCCACGTAGATCACATTGCGTTCCATGCGCTCCTGCGCCTCCTCGCTGAACGTCTCGCGGCGCGAGAACCCGGGCAGAAACACGATCACCACGGGAAACTCCACCCCCTTGGCCGAGTGCATCGTCGACAGTCGCACGCCGGTGGTGGTCTCGAAGTCGAACGTGCGGGAGCGCACGTTGCTCACCGGCATACCGGCACGCTGGAACTCCGGGAGCAGCACCTTGATATCCTCGTTTCCCGGCACCAGCACCGCCACATTCTCCGGCTGGTAGCCAAGTTCCCGAACGAAGAGCTGCGCCCTCGCGACCACGGCGGCCACCCCGCCGCCGGCGTCGGCGGTGCGGATCACTTCCGGCACCGGTCCGTCGCGCCACGAGTCGGCGCCGGCCCCGGCGTCGCGACCCGCGTAGGTCTCCGCCAGCCGCCAGATCGCGCCGGTATTGCGGTGGTTGCGCCGGAGCGTCCGGCTGCGGCCCCGGACCGCCAGCCCGGCGTCCGCGAAACTCGACCCGTCGCGGTAGATGCGCTGAAAATCGTCACCGGCGACCACCAGCCCGCGCTCCGACAGGTGGCGGAGTACGCGCAGATCGGCGGAGGACAGGTCCTGCGACTCGTCGACAAACACCCGCCGCGCCATCGACCGGGGGCCCGATTCTCTCAGGAGCACCGAGAGGGCGCGGTTGCGGCTGTATCCACCGCTCTCGTCCATGCGGTCGCGGAGCGCGGCTGCGGCCTCCCATACGATCCCCCGGCGCGCGTCGCCCGCGGCCAGTCCGAGGGGCCCCGGCGGTTGCGCGGTGTACTCCCCGGCGGACAGGTCCCCGGCAAGAATCACCTCGTCGATCTCCCGCCACAGCCGTTCCGGGTCCGCCGCCGTCACGCCGACCCCGCGGAGACGCTCCGCCGCCGGGTGCAGCACGGCGCCGAACTCGCCCACCGCACGGCTGTCGAACACGATGTAGGCGTCATCGCGAATGAGCTGCAGCCGCCCGAGCAGGAACGAATCGACCGTCGCGATCTGCGGCGTCGTCCGGTGGCGGCCGACCATTCGACTGAGGAAGGCGCTGAACCGAACCAGCGTCCGGGTGAAGGTGAGCAGGACGACCGGGTGTTCCACCGTCATCCCCAGTTCCTGATCCACCGCCGAGAGCTCCCGGTCGAGGGCGTGGAGCAGCACCACCGTCTTTCCGGTTCCCGGCGGTCCGGACACGAGGAAATCGCCGGTTCCCGCAATCCGGTCGACCGTATCGCGCTGCTCTGGGGTCAGGGTCATGACACTGCGGGCGTAATCGGCACGACTCCTGGTATAGGAGGTAAAGCGCATCAGGTACTCGAGGTGATCGCGGGCGGCGGCGCTGGAAAGTGGAGACCCGGCGCCGTGGTTCTCGAGTTCCGCCGCGACGTCCTGTGGATCCTGCCTCAGGCCCTCCATGTGCGACCGGAACTCGTCCCGCGCCGACCGAGCCACCGCATCGTCTGCGGAGCCACCCCACAACGAGAGTCCACGACGGATGTGCGCCAGCGCGGGCTCGTCGAATCCGACCAGTGCGCACCACTCCAGAAACGTGTGCGTCGCCGCGGTCACCTCCTCCCGCGTAACCGGTCTGAGATCGGTGAGGATGCGGCTGCTTACACGGTGGCTGGCGCGCAACGTTCCCAGAATGCGCCTCACGTCCGCGGTTAACCGCCCCTGACGCGCCAGATCCTCCGCCATGGAGTCCAGCTTGTCGGCGAACGCCGGCACCGCACCGTCGTGTCCGTCGTCCGGGATCGATCCCATGACGCCTTCAACAAATGAATGCAGCGCCACGTAGTACAGCCCCTCGTCGGTCTCCGCGAGTTCGGCCAGGCGGGGCAGCTCACCGCGAAACGCAGCAGGATCGATCATACGTAGGGAATGCGTACCTCGGC
>MDTD01057195.1_pt1 | contig 35874 bp, 28 predicted proteins | sample 811221 | NCBI WGS metagenome assembly MDTD01 (sample SAMN05326646, study PRJNA326480) | marine metagenome | isolation source: seawater | place: Pacific Ocean: South West | collected 2011
GACAGAAGGTTGTTGCTGAAGCCACAGGCTTTGTGATTCGTCGTCGGCGTAGCGATGCTATGCCTTCTCCTCATGCCTTGCCTGAGGCCCCATCCACTACTGCCCTCTTGTCTTCGCTTTTTTCCATCCGACGGCCTCAGCGAAAGGAGTTGTAGATGCCGGATAAAAACTCCACCGCATCTTTTCATATCGTCCTCTCAGGCTGGTTTGTGCTGGGCCTGTTGCTCGCCGTTGTCCTGTTGTTTGGGACATTGTCTGGCTACATCTCGCCGAGGACATCATTAATATGGGCGAGTGTCGCGTTTGCGATGTTGTTCTTCTTTGGTCGCTCAAAGCGTCCGAGTATCGCCTCATTGTTTCAGTATGAGACCTCCGAACCTTTGCTCGAAGGGATGGCCGACAATTTACGTTCGTTTGTGGTCGCGTCGACTGCGGGTGACCATATTGACGCTCTTACAGCATATAACATGAGCGTGATCCACGCTTACTACGGCGAATTTTCCGAGGCGCGTATGTACATCGCGTCGATTGATTGGTCCAATCGACCTGGAGAGGTCGCGGTGATGGAGTTTCGGGCGTTGGCGTTGTTGCATTATCTCGACGATGAAAACTTCCAGGAGGGGTTGAGTTATGCGCGCCAAGCGAAAGCCATGATCCCCGTTGATGACGCAGCACCCAATGCCTTTACGATCACACAAGATGCCTATGTAAAGGTTGGTGAGGTGTTGACAAAACAATTTGAGCGTGACGTGCTCCATGTTTTGGAGGGGTATCTTGATTCACTTCAAATCTTCCCCCAAATATTGATTTGGTGGGCGCTTGGGTGTGGGTATACGCAGCTCCAAGAGGAAGAACGCGCCGCGACTTTCTTTGCATTGGCCAAAGATACCGCACCACATTGTCCCACATTCCACGACATCCCATCTTCTTGGTCTCTTGATTCCTCATCTTGACGAACCTCGGTCCTCCAGCTTACAGTAGTGACGAACGGATGAAGCAAAGCCCGCATTTTCCGTCCCGATACATGAGGAGATTCTCTTAAATGAGTCAGTACATCAGGTCATCGCGTGAGCGCGTCTTTTACGGTCTACTCGTCCTGGGGGCGACGTTGTTGAGTGCCTGTGTTCCATATGCCTGGATCGCGCCTCCAGTCCGCACCCATTTGGCGGTCGGTCATGCTGCAAAAGTTTCGGGCCCTGCGGCAAATAAAGGTGAAAATGATCAACCTTCGGCTGTATCCCTCTCTGTCGCTGTGCACCCTTTGGGGATGTTTCCTTCGTTGAAGCGACGTCCTTTCGATATTGGCGTTGGGTATTTGATGTATCCACATAACAGTGAAGAAGATTCCCAAACAAGTCATATGTTCTTGCACGGTCCATACCTCGAACTGAGTTGGCACTTGGTGCAGGGGTTCTTGTTTGACAGTTCGCGTTGGGGAGGGCGTGTGGGTTTACACATCCAGCCGCGTTTTTTGATGAGTGATCTGGCTGGACGCCAAACGATGGGGTTTGGTGCGAGCGCAAAGCTGTCAGGGGAGCTCGTCTTTATCACGAAGGGTGATCCCTTTGCGGGCTGTGGTCTTGATGGTTGTAACTTTGGGTTTCTGTTTGGTGAATTGACCTTTGGGTTGAGTATCGAATCAGGGGCGATTTTCATCAACAATTCGACCTTTGTCGACACGAGGGTTGGCTTTGTCTTGACGATCCCCTTGACGATGGGGGTTGGGTTCTTCTTTACGGATAGACGGCGACGAGGAAGACGTGGACGCCGGAGAGGAAGACGACGACGTCGATATCGTCGAAGAGATTGAGTGGGAGTTCATAGGGGAGAAGTGTTAGGATTCCATCTCTTGCAGGAAGTAGTTGAGGGCGTTTGTAAGCTCTGTGAGGGAGCTTGTGCATCCTGCGCGGTCTGTGTGGCCGCCCCCTGTCACAAAAGGTGAAGAGCGAATGACACCTGCACAGTTGTATGTGGAGTGTTTGGACATGACCGCGTAGTGGACGAGGTCGGCTTTTTCATCTTTTTGGTAGAGCACATATGGGCCCGAGAAGTCGAGCTTGTTGTATGCATCTTTGAGCAACATCGCGACGAGAGCGTGATTTGTGTCGTCAATCTCGATCAAGCGAGTTTGGGCTTCGATGTCGCGCTTGACTTGTGTTGCGTACAGCTCTATTTGCTTTTTGAGGACGATATACTCGCTGTGTAAGCGACTCTCTTCGAAGGCGGCCAAGAGCCCTGCGGTCTTGTTTTCTTCGTAAGCTGCACGTGTTCGTTGAATCACATCATCGAACAAGTCGTCCGTTCGTTGGGGGTTGTAGGGACCGAGTGGTTTTGTCAGACCAACGATGCTCAAGGCGTTGGCCATCTCTGCGAGCCTGGATTGGTGTTCTTTTTCAGCCTCTTGAAAGTCCGGCCACGAATCAAACTTTGCGTCCCCAAACAGCGAAATGAGCAGGTAAGGGTGATCTTTGGGAGCTTGACCAAAGAGGTTGAAAATTTGCAGTCCTGCGGCGTAAAGTTCTGCGTTGTCGGGGTCGTAGACGCGTGGGTTGTGGTGGTGAACGCCTTCTTCAAACATCTCCATAAACCCCGGTGGGATCTGGTGGTGGTCGAGGTAAAGAAGGGTGGTCGCGCCGTTGATCTCTTTGAGCTGTGGGATGTTGCTCGGGGTTAAGTCGAGATAGATGACGCGGTATCCGTTGGCGATATCTTCTTTGAGCTGCGTGTACTGGGAAGGGCAGAAGTCCCGCATGGAGTTGTCAACGCTGTAGAGCCTAGTTTGTGCGTTTGGGATGTGGTTGAGCAGGATGTTGATGGTGCCGTATCCATCTCCATCTGGGTGGTATGCGATAGCGTACTTATCGTGCTCTTTGAGCTTGTCGGCGGTTAATTGCATGGGTTTGCCCTTTATCGTATATCGTGTGTACAAGTATTTGGATGGAATCCGATGGGAGTATACACCAACCGAGCAGGAGAGAGAAAGATGCGAGTTGTGTTTTGTAGTGTGCCTGTGGGTGAGGCCAAAGGTCTCGCTCGAAAGATCATCGAGGCCCGTGTGGCTGCTTGCGTGCAAATTGTCCCCCAAGTACAAAGCGTGTACCACTGGAAGGGCGATGTCTGTGAAGACGAGGAGGCGCTTCTGTTGATCAAGACGGATGCATCTGTGTTACAGGAGTTGACGACGTTGATCAAGCAAGCGCACTCTTACAGCGTTCCAGAGATTGTCTCCGTCGCCATCGAAGATGGAGAGGGGAATCTCGATTATTTGCAGTGGCTTCGACAAGAGGTTGGACAAACGCAAAAGTAGGTGGTACAACATACCTCTTTCACACATGTGTCATTGCATGTGTGGGTGAATGAAGGCGTTTGTTTACATGGATACGTCTTTCATTTACGTGTTGTGTATTTTGTTGGTCACGTCTGTGATATCTGCATATCAGTGAGAAGGGATTGCTATGAAGCCACCTCGAAGAAAACCACTACGTCAAAAGAACACAAACAATCCTTATGATTTTGATACCAACAGCGCCAAAGAGCGCGAGATCGCGCTGCTCGCTGCACAGATCACAAACGCCCAACTGCAAGCGAACAATTGGTTCAAAACCCCCGCTCCCAACCTGCGCGCCGAAGACTGCGAGAACGTGGAGGAGTGGGTTGATAAACTATTCAAGGCCAATCTCGAACGCATTCGTCGTTACACAGACCCACGTCGCAATCGCGGTTACACACGCGGTTCGCATTTGCTGTTTCGTGGATAAATGCTCACAGTGTGCACACATCCTCCACAAACACCTCGCCCCCTCTCTCATCTCCCGGATATGTTCCAGCCCAACGGTTTAAGTGACTGGAACAGGTCTTTTTCCACCGTCGTATTTTTTCTCCTTGCAGCGGCTTATCTTCTGCGATTTGCCATCTATTATCGAGACATATAGGACACAATTATGGGACATATTATCATTGTTGGTGCCGGCGAGGTCGGATACAACACTGCCGAGCGTCTATCTCATGAGCAGTGGGATGTCACCGTCATCGATCAAAACGCTCGACTTTTGGAGCGCGTTGTCAACACGCTTGATGTGCAAGTCGTCGAAGGCAATGGTTCCTCGCCTCAAGTGCTGAAGGAAGCAGGGATCAGTCGCAGCGAGCTGTTGGTCGCTGCGACTGACTCCGATGAGACGAATATCGTCGCCTGTATGGTCGCGAACGCATACGCTCCCCAAACGTGTCAGAAGATTGCTCGGATTCGTAATCCTGACTATACCGATGATAAGGCTCTTCTTGGACGTGGTCAGTGGGGGATTGACTTTCACATCAACCCCGAATCCGTCGCGGCCAAGAAGATCTTGAAGCTGTTGAATACACCACAAGCCACGGATATTTTTACCTTCGCAGAGGGCCGTGTGCTCGTTGTTGGGTTGGGGATGCCTAAGAACTCTCCCTTGCTCGGCAAATCGCTCGCAGAGATCGGCTCTATGTATTCGGAGAAGCACTTTCTTGCCGTCGCCATTGAGAGGAATGATAGTGTGATCATTCCACGTGGGGACAATCGACTCCACGAGGGGGACACGCTCTTTGTGGTCACGCCACCCAAGAATCTTCAGTCGTTGATCGAGAGTATGGGGATTCCTTACAAGCCTGTGAGACACGTCGCGATCTATGGTGGTTCGCGTATCGGCCACTTTCTCGCCAGTCGTCTTGAGAAAGAAGGGATCTCTGTCCGTATCATCGAGTCTGATCGCGATAAATGTCAGGCCATGGCCGAATCCCTCCATCGCTCGGTAGTGCTTCATGGATATGCGACGGATCGGACGTTGTTGCGAGAAGAAAACATCCACAAAATGGACGCCTTTATCGCTGTCACCGAAGACGAAGAGTCGAACATCCTGTCATCGTTGCTCGCCAAGAGGATGGGGACACCGAAGGTCATTTCGCTCGTCAATCAGCTCTCATATGGTCCACTTATCCGTAATGTTGGGGTTGACGCTGCGATCTCTCCTCGTCACCTCGCGACGAGTATGATCTTGCACTTTATTCGTCGAGGAAAAGTCTTACAGGTCGATGCTCTTGGCGAAGAGCAGGCTGAGGCCATTGAGTTTGTCGCGGATGAAAAGAGCTCCATAGTGGGTATCCCTCTTGCAGAGGCCAATCTTCCCAAAGATGCTGTTGTAGGCGCGATTGTGAGGGATGATCAAGTCTCTGTAGCGAGCGGGAATACAGTGATCCAACCAGATGATCGTGTGATAGTCTTCGCCCTTCAACATGCAGTTGCCGAGCTTGAGCGACGTTTCTCTTCATAAGTGTAGGATTCCATGATACGACCTCGTTTGATCGTCCGCTTCTTGGCGGTGTTGTTGTTGATGATTTGTGTTGCGATGGTGCCGTCTTGGTTGATGGCCTTCCTCTCGCAATCCAAAGAACATATCTGCTTTCTGCTCCCTGTGTTAGGAGTCTCTATCATCAGCGTAGGGACTTACTTTGGCCTTGATTCGAGTGATCGTGGTGAGATTTCGCACCGTGAAGCGTTTGTGATCGTGACCTCTGGTTGGCTCGTTGCGGCGGGGCTTGCGGCGGTCCCTTATTGGCTGTTTGGTTGGATTGGCGGCGGTGCCAAGTTTTTTCCGGACTTTGCCTCCGCCTATTTTGAGTCGATGAGTGGTCTGACGACGACAGGTGCGACGATTTTGCCTTCCATCGAAGATCTGCCTGCGAGCCTCTTGTTTTGGCGTTCGATGACGCACTGGCTTGGTGGGATGGGGATTATCCTGCTTGGGGTGGCGATCTTGCCCTTTCTGGGGATTGGTGGGATGCAGTTGTTTCGGGCGGAAGTGCCTGGCCCCTCTGCGGACAAATTGCGACCCCGGATCGCAGAGACTGCGAAGAGTTTATGGTTTGTGTATCTGACTCTGACGGCACTTGAGACGGTCTTTTTGATGTTTGGTGGTATGAGCTTATTCGACGCTGTGTGTCACGCATTTGCGACTGTTGCGACGGGGGGATTCTCCACAAAAAACATCAGTGTAGAAGGTTTTCACTCCGTCTACATCGAGATGGTTATCACCTTCTTCATGTTCCTCGCTGGGATGAACTTTGCGTTGCACTTCTTTTGGATGAAGGGCAAGTTTAAGCCCCTTTGGAAAAACGAAGAGTTGCGATTTTATAGTTTTGTGTTTGTCGTTTGGACCGTCGCGATGGGGGTGACTCTTCATCTCGCGGGGTACTATAAGTCTATCCTCCAAGCGTTGCGCTACACGAGTTTTCAGACCATCTCGCTACTGACTTCAACGGGCTTTAGCTCGTGTAACTTTGAGCTTTGGCAGGGTGTCTCGACTTTTGCGATCACGTGGTTGGTGTTGTTGATGTTTGTCGGGGGGTGTGCCGGTTCAACGGGCGGTGGTGTCAAGTGTATTCGCGTGTGGTTGTTGTTTAAGGTGGCCTCACGAGAGTTGTTGCGTTTGATCCACCCACGTGTGGTGCGACCGATTAAAGTCGACGGTGGTGCCGTCTCTGAGGATATCCTGTTTTCGGTTGTTGGCTTTGTCGGGTTGTACTTGTTGTGTACAGGTATTTGCACTTTGGCGCTCACTTACTTTAATATCGATATCGTGACGTCATTTACCGCTGTTGTGTCGGCAGTCGGAAACATTGGACCAGGGCTTGGGAAAGTTGGACCCTACGATAACTACAGCTTTTTTCCAGCGCTTGGAAAATGGATCTTGATCTTCTGTATGTTGTTAGGAAGACTTGAGCTGTACACTGTTTTGATTTTGTTGGTCCCCAGCTTTTGGAAACGTTAAACAGGCCCCTCCAGGCTTGAAGGAGTGAAACCATGTCGCGCTTTTCTGTCGTGCCACTCGGTGTGGGTGATGCTTTCTCCACACGGTACTATTCTTCATGCTTGCTGTTGGAAGCAAAGGGGACGAAGATGTTGATCGATTGCCCCCATCCCATCAGAAAGATCTTCAAGGAATCAACTGCATCACTTGAAGAACCTGTCGACGTTGGTGATATTGACACTGTCCTCCTCACCCATCTACACGCTGATCATTGCTCTGGAGTCGAAGGTTTTGCCTTCTTCTCCTTTTTTGTGCTGAAGAAAAAAGTCCACCTCGTAGGGGCGCCTGTTGCTGTCCAGGATCTTTGGAACAAACACCTCGCTGCAGGGATGGAGAATGTCCGAATCATCGATAAAGAAGCAAAAGAAGGTGTTGTTGTTACGCAGCGAAGTTTTGACGACTTCTTCGACTTTGATCCTCTTAGTATGACCGAGCCGACAAAAGTAGGTCCATTTACGATCGCTTGTCGCGAGACTATCCATCACATCCCGACCACCGCGCTCAAAATCTGGGTGGACGACAAGTGTCTCGGTTACAGCGCCGATACTGCGTTTGATCCTGGACTGATTGAATGGCTTGAAGAGGCTGATATGATCATTCATGAGACCAATCTCGGAACCCACACTCCATACGAAGAGTTGATGTCCCTCCCTGAGCACATTAAAGAAAAAATGCACCTGATTCACTACCCCGATTTTTTCGAACAGGAGGAGCGAGAGCTGCGCTTGCTTGTCGAGGGAGAAAAAATCGTGATCTAAGTCATTGAGTGTACACACAACTGTGTTACTCTGAAACTTGCAATGGTTGTTTTGAGCATCTTGAAAAAATGTGACTTCACAAAGAATCATGTTATGTCATCAGCGCTCGCTGAATGATTGGAGTTGTGGAGTGCTCAAGCATCGTGAATGCTACAGACGCTCGAAGTGACAGTCTCGTTAGCCTGGAAAGTGTAACAAATCTGCCTTGGGTTGGTGTGCTATGGGGATTTTTGACAAAAAGAAGCTGGAAAAGCTGCGCGCTGCTGAAAAAAAGCAAGCAGGACATACGATCCTACTCGTCGATGACGAGGTCTCAAACCTGCAGGTCTTATCGACTTTGCTCGAAGGGCGCTTTCACGTCCTCACTGCCGAAGGTGGCGAAGAGGCTTTACGTCTCGTTAAGAACAGCAAACGACCCATCAGTTTGATTATCACCGATCAGCGAATGCCTGGCATCAAGGGGACTGAATTCTTACAACAGATGATCGAACTGAGCCCCAAGACGATTCGAATCATGCTCACAGGTTATTCCGATATCAACGCAGTGATCGATTCGATCAACCGCTCTCACATCTTCGAGTTTATCCACAAACCTTTTGACTCCGATGAGATCTTGCAAGCCGTTGAGCGGGCCATCTGTTCATTTGAATCGGCCCGTGAGGCTGAGCTCTACCAGTCTGATCTCGAAAAGAAGATCTCAGAGCGCACCAAAGAACTCGAACGAAAAAATCGTGAGCTTGAAGAAGCATATGCAGAGCTCGCCAACAAACACGAAGCGCTCAAAGTTGCCCACAAACAACTCGAAGAAATAAGCCTTACAGACGTTCTCACCGGTTTGAGAAACCGTCGCTATCTGATCGACTACATGAAGTCGGAGCTTGGTTTGTTGCAACGTTTTCTCGACAAACACGGCGCGGAAACCAAGCAAAAACCTTTTCATTTTGGGTTCTTCATGTTGGATCTCGACAACTTCAAGAATATCAATGATACGTATGGTCATGGTGTCGGGGATCAAGTGTTGTTGCACATCTCCCAGCTGCTCAATCACGCGTGTCGCTCTTCCGACTTTGTCGTGCGTTGGGGAGGGGAGGAGTTTTTGGTGGTGGTTCGCAACACACCAAATGAAGACATGTCCATTCTCGCCGAGCGTTTTCGTTCGCTCGTTGAGCAGAAACCGTACTCTTTTGAGGGTGGAGGGGAGCTAAAGATGACATGTTCATTGGGATACGCTCCTTTCCCGTTTTGTTGGCGTGCATACTCGTTGTACGATTGGGAGGAGTGTGTTGCGCTCGCGGACGCTGCTTTGTACGCCGCAAAGCGCTCGACAAAGAACGCTTGGGTTGGTTTGCTGCCAGGCCCCGACTTCCCACTGGACAAGACGTTTGAAGACTTTCGTGAAAACCTGCCTGCCTTGATCGATACCAAACAGTTAATCGTGACTTCCTCACACAAAGAACCCGTGCCATTAGAGTGGGGACGTGCTTGAGTTGTCTGCTGGGAATCAATTGGGGTGTGTTGGTGTTCAAGAAGAATTCTATTTGTTGGATACATTTGGAGGTCTAGATGGCTCGAAGACGTCGACATAGGGAACATTTTGATGATGGTGTGTATGATGACTACGACGACTACGCTGGGGATTACGTCGAAGAAGAGGTCATCGTATACGAAGAGGTCCGCTCAAGTCGCTCGAAGATCCTCGCGGGTCTACTTCAAATATTCTTTGGATGGATGGGGTTGGGGCGCTTTTACCTGGGGTATACAGGTTACGGTATTGCCATGTTTATCTCATCGATGTTGAGTCTTGGTATGATCGGCAGTGTATGGGGTCTGATTGATGGCATACGCATCATCATGGGAGATGTTCCAGACGCCGATGGATTGTCTCTCAGAGATTAACTTTGTAGCCTACTCGTTATGGAATAAGGATGACGTAGAGTCCCATGGGATCTTTTGAGCGAGGGTGGAGGATGAGTTTGTTTGTACCAAACTCAATGGAGGGGATGCCTATGCTGCGAATGGACATCAGGGCACCCATCTGCTGTTTGTAAATTGTACTACCTACAGAGTATTCGTGAAACCCGCCAGAGTTGACAGTTGAGGTGAAGGTCCACTTCATGTTTGGGTCTGAGAACTGGTTTTGGTACTTGATCGTTTTGGCTGTATTCGTTTTGATGCTCGCGTTTCTTTTGAGCGAAGCGACCCAGAAATTAACTGGGAGCAAAGTCGGCTGGTTTTTGTTGTTGTACGGTCGGACGATACACTCTCCTGATGAGTTGATGTTGGTGGAGACGTGACCTGGATTTTTCCCGACAATGGTCGCAAAGAGCGCGTGAGAAGAACTGTTACAATTTGGGTGTTTGAAAGCATAGATCGTACCTTCATTTCGCGTCTGAAGGTTTGTGATGTGGTTGTGCCCGAAAAGAAGAGCTGGTTTTGCTCTTGTCGATGAGGGGGGAGCGATCTGTCCCCAAGATTCATCGGGGTATTTGTGGGGAAGCATCACGATGTAGTTTTTTTCGCTGTGTGTCGTGCCGATGAAATCCTTTGTGTAGATTTTGTAGTGACCACTTTCGCAGTTGATGCTGTAAGAAATTCTTGGGTGATTGCCATATCTGATCGCGTTGAGAAACATAGGTCTATTGGTGCAATCAAAGATAGCTGTTTTGCGACCATCTTTGAATTTGTCTGGAGATATGTACTGCAGATGACGCGAGCTTTGTGTTTTTCTGTTGAAGTAGGCGTATTGAGGGCCGCATACCTCGTCAGTCATTCCATCGCAATCGTCGTCTTTATTGTTGCAGACCTCTGTTGCTGGTTTACCCGGCGTCACTGGGCAAGTGACGCCTTTTCCATCCGCAGTACATACGAATTTGCTGTTTCTCTTGCAGAGTCCTTTCCCAAGGGAGCAATCTTTGCCTTTGTTTGCAAAGTCTTCATCAATGTTTCCATCGCAGTCATCGTCTTTTCCATTGCACAACTCATTTGTGGCGAAGCGGAGCTGTTTGCAGGACTTTTTACCTGCGCTGCAGGTGATCACACCCTCTATGCAAATACCCGATTTTCCAGATACAACGCACTTCGCACCTTTTCCAGGGTATGTTTCGTCGGTTTTTCCGTCGCAATTGTCATCCTGCCCATTGCACACTTCGCTTGTCGGTGAGACTGCGCCCACACATGTTCCCCAGTGCCCTTTGCTGTCGCATGTTTGCGTTCCTTTTTTGCAAACACCAACATCGCTCACACCGCAGGATTGCGTTTTGCCAGTGATGCACATACAGCCTTCGTCTGTTCTGCCATCACAGTTGTCATCTTTCCCATTGCATGATTCTGTCGATGGTTCTGTGGCGCCAGTACATGCACCCCATACCCCATCCTTGCATGTTTGTGTACCGACCTTGCAGTTTCCCTCACACAGAAACACATCACCTGTTGCGACACACCCATTTGAAGAGGAGGGGAAGCAGTCACGCTTTTCTTCGTTGAGACACTGGCACTCCGTGATGGGGTCGACTTTTCCGTCACAGTTTTCATCCGTTCCATCACAAGTTTCTTTGCGTGGGGTGACTTCGTTGTTGCAAGCGCTCCATTGCCCACCTACACACGTTTTGATACCTGGAACACAGCTCCCGACACCCTCGGTTCCTCGCGGTCCGGTGTAGCAAGCCTGTTCGTTCAGGTTGTCGACTTTTCCGTCACAGTTGTCATCAAGTCCGTTACATTCTTCAGCCTGAGGTTCGTTGAGGGCTTGGCACTGCGTCGTCCAACGTCCTTGCACACATACAATCACCCCATCCCCACAGATTCCTTCTCTTTGTGCGATGGAGCATTTTTTGACGCTCCCTGCAACACACTCTTCTTCGAGTTGTTTTGTCTCTTCTGGTGGCGGCGTGTCCGCTGTGGGGATGTCTGTTGTAGTGATGTCTGGAGTGGGCTCAGTAGATGGCTCTGTAAAAGTGCGTTTGGCGACACAGTTGTAGAGGATGCACTGTTGTGAAGAGGAGCAATCATCGTCGTTGTCGCATTTGATAAGATCACCGACGCATCCTATTTGTGTGAGTGAGATAGACAGGATACACAGTGTCCGCGCCAATTTTTTGAATATGTGCATGATGCAACCACTCGATGAGGGGGACTGGGGGGAGGTGACTCTCGGATACTCCGCTACCCTTGATGATTATCATTTGCATCAAGTGTATAGAATGAAGAGTTTTCTTTCAAGAGGTTAGACGAAGGAAGGTAGAAGGGGGGCTTTGGATGCTTGCGAAGAGGCGGGACATTCGCTACTTTTTCTTCTTCTTGGCCCATGTATCGCGAAGCGTGACGGTTCGGTTGAAAACCATTTTCTCATCAGTCGAGTCAGGATCGACACAAAAGTACGCTTTGCGTTCAAACTGGACCCTATCGCCTGGCTTAAACGTTTTGACATAGGGTTCAGCGTAGCAAGTCTCGAGACGTACGAGCGAATCCGGGTTGAGGTGATCGAGGAAGGAGCCTCCATCTTTGTTGTCATCGGGGTTTGCTTTGGTAAACAGTCGATCGTACAGTCGCGCCTCGATGACTTCGGCGTGTTGTGCTGAAACCCAGTGAAGTGTACCACGTACCTTTCGATTGTCTGGAGAGGAACCTCCTTTTGTTTCGGGGTCGTACGTACATCTCAGCTCCACAACATTTCCATCATCATCTTTGATGACATCTGTGCAGGTGATGTAATATGCGTACCGGAGTCGGACTTCTCGGCCTGGACCAAGGCGGAAGAACTTTTTGGGTGGATCTCCCATAAAGTCTGCACGCTCGATGTAAAGCTCCCTGGAAAAGGGCACCATGCGTGTGCCTGCTTCATCATCTTCCGGGTTGTTGATAAATTCGAGCTCTTCGACTTGATCTTCCGGATAGTTTTCGATGACGACTTTGATTGGATCGAGGACCGCCATCACCCTGTGTGTGATCTTGTTGAGGTGCTCGCGGATCGCGTGCTCAAGCTGTGCGATATTGACGACACTGTTGCGTCTCGCGAGGCCAATTCGATCACAGAAGTTGCGAATCGACTCAGGTGTATAGCCTCTCCTGCGAAGACCACTGAGTGTCGGCATTCGGGGATCGTCCCAGCCTGTCACATGTCCTTCTGTCACAAGTTGGAGCAGCTTTCTTTTGGACATCACAGTGTGATCGAGCGCCAACCTTGCGAATTCGATTTGTTGTGGATTGGCAGGGACTTCCACTTGTTCGAGGAACCAGTCGTACAACGGACGGTGGTTTTCAAACTCAAGCGAACATAGAGAGTGTGTGATATGTTCGAGTGCGTCGGAGAGGCCGTGCGTAAAGTCGTACATCGGGTAGATGCACCACTTGTCGCCTGTGCGATGGTGGTGGATGTGCCGGATGCGGTAGATGATGGGGTCACGCATGTTCATATTGGGGGAGGTCATGTCGATCTTGGCGCGCAAAACGCGCTCACCATCCTTGAACTCGCCAGCCTTCATACGCTCGAATAAGTCGAGGTTTTCTTCGACGCTTCGGTCTCTGTATGGGCTCGCTTTACCGGGCTCAGTGAGTGTTCCACGGTACTCTCGCATCTCTTCGGGGGTGAGGTCACAGACGTATGCCTTCCCCGCGTTGATCAAGTCGATTGCGTAGTTGTATAGTTTTTCGAAGTAATCCGATGCAAAGAAGGGCTTCTCGCCCCAATCAAAGCCCAGCCATTTGATGTCTCTTTGGATCGCTTCGACATACTCGGTGTCTTCTTTGACGGGGTTGGTGTCATCAAAGCGAAGGTTGCATTTTCCGTTGTAGTCGATCGCGAGCCCAAAGTTTAGGCAGATCGACTTGGCGTGACCGATGTGCAAGTATCCATTCGGTTCGGGCGGGAAGCGGGTGTGGACACGGCCTTCGTTTTTGTTGTTTTTGAGGTCTTCATCGATGATATCGCGAACAAAATTTGAGGGGAGTTTGGACTCCGTTTTACTCATCGTTTTCTGCTCCCTTCATGCGAGCGAATGGGTAGTTTGAAAAAGGGTAGGTCGACAAGCGCAATGATCTGCAAACGTGCTTGGGCCTACGCCCGGCTTTTGTATATACACGGATGTGTACGGAGTGCCAGGCTTCGGAGAGATCTCGGTGTGATGAGATCATCAAATGCGTTCGCTTTCATAGCATATTCTGTCGCTGTTTGCCAGATGAAGGGTGAGTTTTTGCACCCTTTGCGTCACGACCGTCCCCAACGAGTGGATCTGGAATGGTCTAAAGTTGTGTGTGGCTACGCTGGATTTCGCCACTGGGAAAGTGTGGATGACGCAAAGGAGTCTCCTGCTGTGATGAGAAGAACGTGAACATCGAACTGCGGCTTCGCAGTTCTTTGGATGAATACGTTCCAGTCACTCGATGAGTGCGTTTCTTTTTTTATTTGTTTTCAAAACCGAGCAGCACAGGTTCTTGCACAAGCTCTACACCAGCGGCTTTTCGGACGTGTTCTCTTATATGCTCAGCGAAGGTCATGAGCGCTTGCGTCGAGCCATTTCCCTTGTGCACAATCGCGAGGGTGTGGTTGTCAGATAGGCCAATGGGACCATCGCCGTAACCTTTGTGCAGTCCTGAACGATCGATTAACCACGCCGCTGAGAGTTTACTTTGACCTGGACCTGCGGGGTATCGAGGCATCTTCTCTCCTTGCTTGAGCGTGTGTTTCATCTTCTCTGCGACTTGATCAGCCTGTTTATCGGAGATGATAGGGTTGACAAAAAATGACCCCGCGCTCTGGCTATTGGGGTCATTTGGATCGATGACCATCGACTTCTTCTTGCGCAGGGAAAGTACTTGTTGTCGGACTGTTTGCAGACTTTGTGGTGATGTTTGCTCCTGCACACTCCTTTGCAGCTCTGGGTAACGAAGTGTAGGAGGGCCATCTTTGGTCAGTGAAAAGGTGACAGAGAGCACGATATAGCGACCCTTTGGTGATTGTTTGAGCCGGGAATCTCTGTAGCCAAACGCGCATGCTTCTTTGTCCCATGTCTGGATTTGATGACTCTCTCTGTCCAAGATTTCGGCAGACATGAACGTTTCGCTTACGTCTTGACCGTACGCCCCTATATTTTGAATAGGAGCTGCGCCGACGTGACCTGGAATGCCAGACAAGCATTCGACACCCGCAAGGTCCTGTTTTACAGACCATTCGACAAATGCGTCCCACTCGTGCCCTGCGTCAACTCGCACATACACATGTCCTTGATCTTCTCGCAGTATTTGTTTGTCTGAGGCTGCATATTGAAGGACCAATCCAGAGATCCCTTTATCAGCGACGACGACGTTGCTCCCTCCACCTAGAATGGTGACAGGTAGGGCGTGTGTATCGGCCCATACAAGACAGGCAAGTAGGTCGTCACGTGTTGTTGGGGTCGCAAAGAATTGTGCCGGACCACCTAACCGAAGGGTTGTTTTGTCAGCCATGGAAACTTGTGACGAGACAGGCAGTGTCGGAGGGATGGAGAGCGTGGACATGTGAACCTCTTTGTTTTTCACCCAATGGCCTTTTTTGGGGGTTGGCCGAAGAAAATCGTCTTGATTTGTTCATACCACGTGGGAGGTCAGGCGTGTAGTTTTTGGCAGTGGGGTCGCTCCGGTTCGGGAACTCAGCGCCACTGTTGTCGGCGCTCGATACGTTTTTCTCGTAGGATGAGCAGCTCTCTATGGGTCATCTGCTCCCGCAGTTGCTTTCGGCGTTGTTGTTGCTCGTTTTTTGTGTTGGGGACGATGCCGTAGAGTTGGGTCTCTTTGGATTGCAACTGGATGGTGATTGTCGAGGACTGTTGTGGGACGATTTGTCCTGTGATGAGATTGGTGACAGTTGAGCGAGGGGGAATGTTGAGGGTTTGTGTTCCACCTATGACACCGTGCGCGACGATCATCGATCCGTTGCTCGCGATGAGATTGCCAGGAGGTGCGAGTGTTTTCGCGCCTGCATGTTTGGCGATGCTGTGCATCAAGTCGGGACCCATGCCACCTGGCTTTGCAATATAGACAGAGGTCCAGTCTTTGAAGGACTTGAGCGCGATAGCGATCTCGCCGCCTGTCGAAAATTTTCCAAGCGCTGTGGCTTGATCGTCAAGGATACTAAACTTAGGACCTATAATCGACGGCATTGCCGCACCTTGCCATGGACTGAGTGCTCCAAAGTGCTGGAGTGTGTTGGGCATCGCTTCGATGTTGAGGACGTGGATCGTCTTGTCGTATTGGAGAGTGAAACCTGTCAGTCCCTCTGCATTGTCAAGGGACATTCCCCGTTCATCGATATAACCTGCTCCAGAGAACCATACAAGCGTCTTGTTTTTGCGTTTGAGTTGACTGTCGATGTACTTCCTCGTGGCCCTTGTGACGTATGTGCTGTTTAAAAAGATGTAGACTTTGTAGTCCGGAAATCCCTTTTTGGGGAGATCTTCCATACTGTACACATCGAAAGGCACGCCACTTGTCCAGAGCGCTGAGCGTATGACGCTCGTCGCTGCAAACTGTGAGTGTCCATGTATCCATCTGGGAGAGAATGCGCTGCTCGGCTCGTCGACCAAGACGACCACGTCTGGTTTCATTCGACGTCTGTTGTGCTTGAGCGCCCATTTTGCGATCTTGACGCTCTCTTTGAGCCCTCGTTGGGCGTAGTCTGTATAGAACGACCCGCCACCCAGCGCGTGATACCAGATTCCCATGCCGAGAACGTGGGCCATACCGACTTCTCGTCGGTGGACGGAGTGGAAGTCTTTTTCATTGCGGAGGCTACCGATCGTAAAGTAATCGTAAGCGTCATTCACATATGAAGAGACGTTGGTTCGCAGGTCAAGCTCCAAAAAAGGTTGCTTTTTGTGCATGAGGAGGGTGTTGACCATCATGCTGTATCCGCCTGCCCAGCCTGGTTTTCTGTAAAAACCGTAGTCAAGAGGTGATACATACAAGTCTACATATGGGGTCGTGTGGCGTTTTCTGGTGCGCCAGTGGTTGTTGAGGCGTCCGTAAAGACCGTCTTCATAGTAGCTTCCGACGATGATCGGCTTGCCTGCGAGTTGTTTGACGTGTTTTGCGTACATTCCGACGAGTCGAGAGGTTTCATCACTTTGAAAGTGAAAATAGTCAATTGCTGGCCTGTCATCGATAGGGTGGTAGTAGTTTTTTTGCAGGCCCAGTCTGGTTTGAACGGAAGGGATGGAGGCCTCGTCGAATGTCGTGTTTGTGTTCCAGGCTTGTTGAAACGCCGACAGGGTTTTGTATTTCTTTTTTAACCACAGGCGAAACGCTGTTTTTCCGGCGGGGCTGTAGTCGCTAAGGTTGGCCGTCCCTTTGCGATCCCACATCCCCCATTGTCCGTCATCACCACCGCCGAGGAAAATACCCACGATGGCTTTGTAGTAGGGTTTCTTTTTGATGTGTTGAAACCATGCCTTGATCGCGTGCTTCATGTCTCGCTGGAAAACCTGTGAGAAGGTCGATGGACAATACCACTCAGCGTTCTCCTTGAGGATTGGGGCTGTCTTGTCTCGGTAGTCGTAGTTGTGAAACATCCGACATACTGCGAGTTTGCCATTTTCACTCATGGCGACTTCGCTGGGGTGTCGTTTGCCCCAATCTGGATCAGGCGCGAGGGCGAGTTTGACGATGAGGTGGATCTTTGGGTCTGCACGTAACGCCAACTCAATACGTTTATCCGATGCGGAAAAGTCGTACGTTCTGTGGCCTGTCCATTCGACAGGGACGCGCAGTGGTTTGTAGATGTCGAGTACGCCAAAACGAACATTTACGGTTTGGAGCTTGATCCCTGCTTGTGAGATCAACTTGTTCATCGCTCTTCTAGGGCGCCAAAACGTCCCCCTGTAGCAAATGGGGGGGGCGATGGAGTGGTTGATCTGGATCCTGGCCGAAGGACGTCTCACCACTCGCGCGAAGGACGCTTTGCGCCGGCTAAGTATACGCAGCATCTTTCGTCTTGACATTCTTGTGTCCATCCCACCGGGGATACGCTTACGCTTCTCTTTTCTTTGCACTTCAAACCGGATGGACTCGATCTCGATGTGACAGGGGTTTCCTTGGATCATGATCGATGTGGACAGATACTCCGTTGTGTTGAGTGTTGGTAAGTACACGTAGCGGGGTTGTCGGCTGTTTTTGTGTGGGAGGATGACTTGGGCTTCTCGGTGGATTTGGCCGTAATTCGTGCCGCGGGATGTGAGGCTCGCGTGTTGGCGAACAAATACATTCATGAAGCTTGCATACTTTGCTGACGTGACACGAAACCAGATGGTCAGCTTGTAGGACTTTCCCGGTTTGGTTTTGATGTACGGTAAGTTGAGATACACATATCCTTTACCGTTCTTGTAGTTGACTTCGTATCGTTTGTTTGCCTCATTATACCCGAACGTTGCGTCCGTATCGGTACCTTTGTACGGTGTGATACGTGAAAGAGGGAGGTCTTGTGGTGTCTTTCGGGTTGGGCGAGGGATGATGTCGCTCGCAAATCCGACAGTTGGGGAAAGTAAGACGCATATGAAGAGAAAGTATCGAAGTTTCTGAAGTGTATTCATTGATCAACTCTTTATCTGATCGTTGGGTGGACTGACGTTACAATCTTAACGTATGCATCGCTTCTTTGGATTTCAAAAATGTGTCCCTTATCGAAGAAAGAGCACACTGAGCGCGCTTGTTGTCTTCCCAAAACGATTGCTGGAACGTTTGTACACGTCGATGTTGACACCTTTTGAGGGGTAGCTCAGGACCATCGGGATGGTTGGCGCAGGTTTACCTTGTTTGTACGGTGACGCCATGATCGCGGGTAAGCTACTGAATCCAGTGCCCAAAGCGTTATACGTGAGCGTGTACGTGTTGCTATTGAAGGAGGTTGACCAGGCTCCAGGGACGCCAAAACCGTTGCTTCCCATGATCGTCGCATTTGAGCTGATGACTGCCCAAGCAAATTGACTGGGGTTGGGGAACCAGAAAGAAAAGCTTCGGTTTGTTGGCGCTGCAGAAGTATTGGTGATGTACACTTTGCACAACGGTTGTCCATTGTGCTCCTCTACTGAAGGAACAGCGATGATATTCGCATAGCGTTCGTAGACCGTGACAAAGAACGGAACGTTCTTCTGACACGCGGGGGTATTGATGATGTATTCTCCCGTGCCTACGCGTGTGACAGAAGGAATATGAGGGTGGTTTGCGGTTGTTGGTGCGTGTGTTCTGAGTGGGCAAGGTTTGTTGAGTGGGCAGTCTGGTGTGTTTTCGCTTTGGCTGCTGTTTGTGACTTTACCCTTTGTGACACCCCACACTCCGTGCTCGGCCTTTGTCGGCGTGATCACGTGAAAGTTGCTTGGATTGGAGATGCTCGAACCAATCGCATCAAAGTAAATTTTGGTTTGTTTGCTGTGGTTACAAAAATAACTCGAAGTGATAACTTTTGGGACTGTTGGGTAACGAATCGCTGGCAGGACAAAGGACGCAGAATTGTGGCAGTCAGGAGCGTACGTGCCATCGCTGTCGAAAATAAACCAGGATTCATTGATGTCTTTGTTTGTGGATTTGTATCCTCTGGTGTAAGAGTTACGAGCAGATCTTACTATGAATGGGATATCTCTTGGACCACAAAGTTCATCCGTCCGTCCGTCACAGTCGTCATCTGCGCGGTTGCAGAGCTCTGGTTTTGGTGTGATTTCTTTCTCACATGTTCCCCAACTGCCGCTATTACAGGTCTGTACGCCATCCTCGCAGCTGCCGACCTTTCGCGAGGCAGGTGGTCCTGTGAAGCACAGTCTTGACTCTTCGTCTTTACACGCGCCGCATGAGATTCCGTTGTCAACCTGCCCATCACAGTCATTATCGAACCCATCACATTTCTCAATGGATGTTGCGCTCTTGAGCGTTGTTTTACAAAAAGTGACACCACTTCTACATACGATCTGGCCAGATGACTGACATTCTCCTTGTCCGCTTGTACAGGATTGGCCTTTGGATTTGAAGTCTTCATCGATCAATCCATCGCAATCATCATCGCGATTGTTGCATACCTCGGGGTTTGACTTACTCGCTGGAAGGCAGATAAGTGTTCCGCCAATACAGTATCCAAAGCCCTTATCACAGGGGGATGCGAGGTTGGTGTTGCAGGAGACATTGTCAACTTTGCCATCACAATCGTCATCTACCGCATTGCATGTTTCTTGCTTGGGTTTGACGACTGGTTCACACTGGAGTGCACCAGCCTTACATAGGAATTGTCCTGCAATACAAGGTCCGAAAGCTCCAGAAACACGACAGGAAGTCTTCTCTTCTGGGTAAGATTCATCGATCTGGCCATCACAGTTATCATCCTTGCCATTGCAGGTCTCTGTTTGGGGACGGATGGTTTGGACACAAGTGAGTGTATGGTTGACGCAGCGAGTTTCTCCTGTCGCACAGGGGCCTTTTTTGTTTATGACAGTACAAGTTTTTCCTGTGTCTGTGAGATCATTGTCGACTTTTCCGTCGCAGTTGTCGTCGATGTTGTTGCACGTTTCCTTGGTGGGTTGTCCTGGATTTGTATTACATAGTGTACCTTGCGTGTTGGCTGTGCACACATAGACGCCTGTTTTTTCGCAAGCTCCGGTTCCAACGACACATGCCTTGCCTTTGTTTCCGAAGTCTTCGTCGACTTTCCCATCACAGTCATCGTCCAAGTCGTTGCATGTATCCTTGGTGGGGGTGACTTGGCTCATGCATGGTCCCCATTGACCCGTTGAATCACATGTTTGCGTCCCTTTTTTGCACGTGCCTGTATCGCTTCCACAAGGTTGTGTTTCCTTTGCGATGCAGATGCAGCCTTCATCTATTTTTCCATCACAATCCTCATCCTGGCCGTCACACCTCGTTTCTTTGTTGGGATCGTTATGGAGGACTGGTTTGATTTCGCCTGTGCAGGCGCTCCATTTACCTTTCGTACATGTTTGTGAGCCTGCTTTGCAGGTTCCTTTTCCTTGTGTGCCTGCTGGACCGGTGTAACATTCCTTGGGAGGGAGGTCATCTATTTTTCCGTTGCAGTCGTCATCTTCGTTGTTGCACGCTTCTTGTACTGCAGGGAGGACTTGCCCTTCACATGTGCCTGTCCAGGCTCCTTTTTCACATTTTTCGGTGCCTTGTTTACATTGACCTACGTCCTTCGTGCTTTGTGGACCTGTGTAGCAAGCTCTTTCTTTGATGTTATCGATGACCCCATCACAGTCGTCGTCTTTTCCGTTGCAGTCATCAAGGCTCTTGGGGAGTACTTGTTGTTCACAAGTTGACCACGTACCTGCTTGGCAGTGTTTTGTGCCTGATTTGCACTCTCCGACGTTACGGGTCTCCTTTGAACCTTCGTAGCAATCCTCTTGAAAGTCATCGATTTTTCCGTCACAGTCGTCGTCCTGATCGTTGCATTCTTCTTTTTGTGGGGTGATTTGCCCTGTACACTCTCCCCATTTTCCATTCTCACAAAGCTGTGTTCCTGCCTTGCAGATCCCCTTGTTTTCTGTGTCCTTTGGGCCTGTGTAGCATGCTTGTGTGGCACCTTCGATACACTCTTGTGGAGGTTGCGTGTCGGTTGATGCGTCTTTGGTGACTTCGTACCCTGACTTTGCAAATTCTCCAGCCGTTTTGTACTTCACGATACATGTGGACTGTATGCAGACCTGACGCTCTCCACAGTCAGCATCTTGTGTACATGTTGTTGGAGTGACAAATCCCGACTGAGAGCAGGCTGTGCTAAGAGAAAAAGCGAAGAGTGCGACGAGGAGGTACCATTGTTTGTTCATGGGATTGGCTCATTGGTTTGGAGCTTTGTTGATGTGTAACGACTTCAGTCATAAGACCTTGTCATGATACAACAGTCTCGTTTTTTTTGGGAGATAATTGGAATTGGAGAGGGGGGAGGTTTGGTTCAGGAATCTTGGCAGATGATTTTGCAGGAGTCTGGTTGGTAGAATGCCTCCAAGGCTTTTGAGCAAGAGGCTTCGGACCAATCTTTCATACATTGTTGGGCTTGCTCTGGGTGGTAGACCTTTTTGGACTCACCTGAGCAGTAGTTTGCCTCGGTCTTTTCCTGGCAGTTTTCACCTTCGATGGTCACTTTGAAGCCACCCGAACCATATGTTCGACCGTTCTTCATGCGGTCGAGACATTCATCAACATCTTTTCCCCATGTCGCGAGGAAGGTGCTGTTTTGTTTGTCACTTTCGGCGGTACATTCGTGAATCTTTGTGCACCAGTTGCGATGGATATTCTCACAAAGACCGATAGGACCAAGTCCACATGCTGTCAGGAGAAAAAAAGCACATGAGGCGATACCCATGATGAGCCATTTGGGATGGAAAGATGGTATGAAGTGCATGTGTTTACCCAATTACTTTGTTTTGATGAAAACCAGCTCGGATTTTCTTTTGGTGGAGAGGTTGACGCAGTAAATCTGTTTGCCGTTGGGTGTGCATTCGATTTTGGAGGTCTTTGTTTTTTTCGTTTTTTTGGATGTCGCGGTTGTTGTGAGGTGGAGCTTCCCTTTCTCCATCTTCCACGTGCCTGTTGCGGACTGCTCGCGTTGTTTTCCCATAAAGACGACCTTGGCGTACATCTCTGCTTTTCCGTCCTTCTTCAAGGTCATTCTCATGGTCATCGATTTGAGCATGGCGACGCCCATTTGTGCGAAGCGTTTTTTGGTTTTGGGAAGCTTCGCCATTTTCTTTTTCATTTTTGCGAGCATGGCTGTTTTATCGAGGTTATAGACTCCAGCGCCGCTTGCAAAACAGGGGGTCGCGATGAGGAGTGAAAAACAAAGGATCATGGTCGTTCTTACAAGCATATATCGCTCCTATCAAAAAGGTTTCTTTCATTGGCTGCGATGGTAGAGAGTCCCTTGTTGAAAGTCAAGTCCGACCCTACAACGGAAGATCGTTTGTGCTATTGACTCGACTAAAGTGCTATGGTAACGTCTTGAATTATCAATTAGAACATCATTTTGTTGAGGTGACCAAGATGAAGCGTATCGTTCGTGTTTCTCGCCAGGGTTTGACTGAATGTCCTGGTTGTCATGCCCACGTCAAAACGGAAGAAGAACTCACACTGACACACTGTCCGTTTTGTGAGACATCCCTTCTTGCTCGTGATCAAGCACAGGGTGTCATGGGGGTCGCGCGAAAATTTGCAGGCAGCAAGACCGGCCTGTTGGCTGCGACATTGTTTGGGGCGAGTCTGGTCGCCTGTTCTCCTGGACCCGGAAACAACGATGGGAATGTCTCAAAAGAGGCGACACCTGACGCGGGGGTCGCGCCGATGTACGGCTTGCCTGCTGAGCCAGCAACCGAACAGGCTCCTGATGGTGGGAACAACGCGATGTACGGCTTACCTGCTGAGCCTGTCCGTGAGACGATGCCTGGCGAGCCCAATCAGGCTGCTTATGGACTCCCTCCCGATCAAAATCCCTGACGCCGACTTTCTCCCTGTATCCCTCGTCACCCCACACGGACTGTTTTCCTGTCCCATCTTCTTCCCATTTGACGCCAAACTTGCTAGGTTCATTCTTTCGATTTCAGTTACTCCAGGAGTTCTTGATGGAAGAATTACTTCGCATGTCCGCAACAACGCTCGCCAAAAAGATTCGGGCACAGGACGTCTCAGCTCGCCAAGTCATCGACACGCACATTGATCGAATCCAAAAAGTCAACCCACACCTCAACGCTGTGGTTGCGCAGCGGTTTTCTCAAGCCAGGCAAGAAGCCGAGCAAGTAGACCAAGCGATCAAAGATGCAGCTCCAGATGATTCGTTTCCTCCGCTCTTTGGGGTTCCTTGCACGGTCAAGGAGTGTTTTTCGCTACAGGGAATGCCTCAAACAAGTGGGCTGGTCGCGCGGGAAGGGCTTATCGCAGAAGAGGACGCGACGACCGTCTCCAGATTGCGTGCGGCGGGCGCGATCCCATTGGGGGTCACCAATCTCTCAGAGTTGTGTATGTGGATGGAGAGTGACAATCGAGTGTATGGTCGGACAAACAACCCATACCTACCCACGCGTATTGTCGGAGGTAGCTCTGGGGGAGAAGGTGCCATCGTCGGCGCTGGAGCGTCTCCTTTTGGGTTGGGGTCGGATACGGGAGGGTCCATTCGTATGCCGGCGTTTTTCAATGGCGTCTTTGGTCATAAGCCCAGTGGTCGTCTCGTCCCCGCGACAGGCCAGTACCCCTCCGCTGAGGGCGAGGTCCTGCGATATCTTTGTACGGGACCCATTTGTCGGCGTGCTGAGGATTTGATGCCGTTGTTAAAGATCCTCGCTGGCCCTGATGGCGCGGATTCGGAGTGTGTGGAGATGAAGCTCGGTGATCCTGACGCGGTCGATTTTTCGAGACTTCATGTCATCAACGTCCCGAGCAACGAGCGCCAGCGAATTGCTCCCTCTTTGCAGATTGCACAGGCTCGTGCTGCCCGCCATCTCGCATCATTAGGGGCCACTGTGCAGCGCAAACGCTTCCCATTGTTGCGGTACTCTGGAGAGATTTGGGGGGCGTCTGTTGGTCAAGGGCAGAAAGGGAAGTTTCGTGAGATGTTACAGCGCGAGTCGACTGGAGATTTGCTTCTTCAGACGGTGCAATTGCTGTTTGGTCGATCACCACATACACTGCCAGCTCTTGCCCTCGCATATCTCGAAAAACTTGAGTCTCTCGCACCGGATCTCTCCTCCGAGTTTCTCAACAAAGGGGTCGAACTCAAAGCCCAAATTTTCGACGCGCTCGGAGAAAATGGGTTGATGCTGTTCCCCTCTCACGTAGGACCTGCGCCAGAGCATGCGAGTCCGCTCTTCTCGCCCTTTAACTGGACATACACAGCGATCCTGAATGTATTGGAGTGTCCTGTGACACAAGTTCCTTTGGGGTTTGATGAGGATGGTTTGCCTGTCGGTGTACAGGTCGCTGCAATGCCTGGAAACGATCATCTGACCATCGCAGCTGCGATCGCTCTCGAAGAGGCGTTTGGTGGTTGGAAGATGCCAATGATGGGGAGAATGTCTTTTGCACATCCATCATGGCAGTGAAGATTACTGTCGCAAGCAGTAATCCGAGGGGAGCGAGACACCACGTTTGAGCAAAGGTCGCAGCAACAGCATCTGCTTTTTCTCTGGACGAAACGCAAAGAAGCATCGAATGTGGTTCTTTTTTTCGATCAAAATGAGCACATTTTTACGTTCTCTTGGGATAAACAGATGTGTACCAAACAGACGTACGCCTTTTTCTGGGCGGATCGTGTATGTCTTGGTATATCCTGTCGGATAGATGCGAATGGCCCGAAAGAGAGAGCTTTGTGTCTTTTGGGTTGGGGATTGTGCAGGAGGTGGAGGGACGTTGTCTTGTTTGTGTGAGGATGTGTGGGCGTAATCCTGGGGAGGTGTCGCGATGGTCTCGGTCTTTTTGCTAAGTAGGAACCACACCAAGAAAACACCGATGACACCTATAAACAAATACAAAGGCCAGGGCGTCGGTTGTTTAAGTGAGGGAGGGAGCGTCTGGACTTCTGCCAGATCAAATAACGAAGGTGCATCCGCAGGCATAATGAGAGGAGAAGATTGTGTGGGTGTGTTGACCTTGAAAATGGGGCGGGGAGGTGTCAGCTCTGGAAATGAGGTCATATGGTCGAGTCCTGCAGGCATCGGAAGAGCCTGGAGACCGTGGTGGGTGCCCATGTGAGGTGGGTAGGGGAAGTTCATACCAAAGTCCGTCACCGCTGCGGATGGACGCTTGGTCGTTTTTTCGTCTGGGATGGCCTCAAGGATGCCTGAGTTTCCTTCGGGGAGATCGTTTTCTTCGATGTTCTTCAGTGTCGGCGGAGGAGACAACTTATTTTTGGCTGGAGGAGCGATCATGGTCGACGCTGCCGATATCGACTCGAACTCTTTGGGAGGAGGTCCGTTGAGATAGGTCGCGTGTGAAAGAATGGCCTCTACCGCCTTGAGATCGTCTCGTGTTAACGCGACGTTGGGACTCGCAACAAACCCAAGCTTGGGAGGTGTCTCCTGCTGCTCTTTGGATTCTTGCTCTTTGGTTGCCTGCTCTTTTGCCTCTTGTTCTTGTTCTTTTGCTTCTTGCTCTCTTGCTTCTTGTCCACGAGGAAAAGACGTTTGCACATGTTCGCTGTTTTCGATGGAGGGAGGGAGATGTGCGAGAGGTGGAAGTTCGAGGTTGGAGAACTCCGATGTCCTTTTGATCGGTGATGTCGACGGCTGTGTCGGAGTTGACTGTAATTGTTCGGTGTCAGCGGGAGGTGCGTTGGATGATAGCTCTGTGGTTTGCTTGCCAAGCGGTTGTGGTGAGATACTGATACTCTCATCGTGAACGATCGTATCTTTGCCTTGGTTGTCGAGGACTGTTGGAGCGCCACTTTCGTAATACCCTTTATCGGGTGAGGGGGGAGAGCTTGTGACGGCAGTGCTTTCGATGGCGGGGACGTTGAGCAGCGCTTTGGCAAATGCTTCCATCGACTGATAGCGGTCGTCGGGGTTTTTTTGCAGCGCTTTTTGAAGGACTTCGTCGATCTCCTCGGGGAGCTCTTCGCGAATTTCACGAATGAGTGGTGCTTGCTGGTTGATGTGTTGGTTGAGGATCTCGATTTGGTAGAGAGGACCTGTATTTTCCGTTTGAAAAGGGGGGCGCCCCGAGAGCATCTCGAAGAGGATGCAACCAAGCGCGTAAATGTCTGCGCGTTTATCGATGGGACGGCGGTCTTTGCGGAGTTTGCTGTCCATCCCCATGATCTGCTCTGGGGACATGTACAGCGGCGTCCCCATCGTAGAGCCTGTCTTGGTGAGATTGGAGCCTGCTTGTTGGGTGTGGGCAATCCCAAAGTCGAGGATCTTGACGAAGTCGGCTTCGCCTCGGTGGACTGTGAGTTGGATATTGGAAGGTTTGAGATCCCTGTGGATAACGCCTTCTCTATGGACGGTCTCCATCCCTTCGCATGTGTCGCTCGCGATTTTCAGACACCATGCGAGTGGCAGACCATTTGGTGCTTTTTGTATACGCTCTTCGAGGGAATCTCCTTGCAGATACTCCATCACGTAGTAGACGACACCGTCTTCGTATCCGTAATCGTCGTAAATTTTGATGATGTGTTCGTTCTGTCCGCCTAGAGCGTGTGTGACACTGATCTCTCTGAGAAATCTTTTACGAGTGTCTTTGTTGGCGACGTACTCGTCTCGTAGGATTTTGAGCGCTCTTGGTTTTTTGAGTTGGACGTGTTCTGCGAGGAAGACATATCCCATCGCCCCTGCGCCAAGCATCTTTTTGATTTGATACTTACCAGCGACGATTTTTCCGACAAGAATGGACTCTATGAGTTGTTGACTCATGCTCTCTTCGCATCCTTTGCGAATCGAAGGGGTGTGATGGAATCATGACCTTATTGAACACAATCCGTAGAGTACCAAGGCTTTCTTTGTCCGTCAAGCGCTTGCTTGGGGAGAATGTGAGGAATGTCAGTTGAAGAAGAAAAAGAGGCTCGCGATCAGCAAGGTGACTGACGAAAAGATGATCAACGCCAGGATGAGCTGCTGTCTTTTTGAAGATTCTGTGTTTGGAGAGGCGGGTCCACCACGCGTTCCAAGAAGGGAGGTCGCTGTCGGGAGCGCGACAATGTTTGTACTCTCTTGTTGTTGTAAGAACTCTGGCTCAGGAAGAGCCTTGGGAAACAGTTCGTCATAAGAGGCCATATTCGATTGGCTTCCTGGAGCTGTATATGCGGACAGGTCGTCCTGTGTTCTGGAGTAAAGATCAAAGTGCTCTACTCTCTCGCCTGCATCTTGAGGCGGCTTCAATGTATCGGGATTTTCGACATGTTCTAGTGGAAGCTCTCCTTCATCAACAGACAGATCAAGGTGCTCGAAGGGTAGCTCTACTGGAGAAGACCATGAGGAAGAAGATTGGTTGTGTGTTGGGGTTTCTGCCGGGAGGGAGCCTGGTGCGGTTGTTGTTTCCTGTGGTAAAGCGCCTTCCTCTTCATCTTCATCTGAGTGGGTTGACTTCTCTTCAGGTGGCGTCATGTCAAGCGCAGGCAAGACTTGCGTGGAAGGTGCGTATCCTTCATCAAATTGGGGGGTCGGGACGTTGGAGAGGGCGAGCGCGAAATCTTGCATCGATTGGTAGCGCTCGTCGGGATTTTTTTGCAGCGCTTTTTGGATGATATCATCAAGCTCAATGGGAAGATCCGGTCGAATATCAAGCAGCGAGGGGCTGGTCTCTGTCAGGTGTTTGTGGAAAATTTCGATTTGCCGAAGAGGTCCAGTGTTCGGGACAAAGAAGGGAGGGCGTCCTGTCAGCAGCTCGAAGAGGATACACCCTAGAGAGTAAATGTCAGTCCTGCGATCAAGACCCTTTTTATCGACAGAGTTACCGGCTTTCATGCCTGTAATTTGTTCGGGTGACATGTACAAAGGCGTACCGAGCGCCGAACCTGTTTTAGTGAGCTGGACTTCCTGGTGTTCGAGACGTGCGATACCAAAATCCATGATTTTGACAAAGTCTTCGTCGTTGTGTTGGGTCAAAAAGAGATTGGATGGTTTGAGATCTCTGTGAATAATGCCAGCGTCGTGGACGACTTGCATCGCTTCGCAGATGTCCTTGGTGATCCGCAAGACCCAGGAGAGGGGGCATCCATCGGGGTGCGTTTGAAGTCGTGCTTCGAGTTCTTCACCTTCGAGGTACTCCATTACGTAGTAGCATGTACCTTCTTCCACGCCGTAATCGTCGTAAATCTTGACGATGTGATCATTGGCGCTCGCGATCTCGTGTGTCAGTTTGATCTCTCGAAGAAACCTCTGTCGTACCTTCTCATTTGCGATGAGCTCGTCTTTGAGGATTTTGATCGCTCGATGTCGTCCAAGGGATGTATGTGTGGCGAGGAATACGTAGCCCATTGAGCCAGTTCCAAGCATCCTTTCAAGGCGATACTTCCCTGCAATGACTTTGCCTATGAGTATGGATTGCACGATTTGCATGTTTGCTCTTCAAGACCATCTGAGAGTGTGAGATTGAGCTTCTTTCTTGCTTGAGCTTACCCGATGTTCAAGGGCGCGTCAAGACGGGGAAAATAACACCGTTTGTCTGCTTGGTATGGTTTTGATTTGTTCACACAGATGCGGACGTTACAAAGGAGCTGTGTGTTTCTGTAGAGGGGGTGGCTTTAGAGCAGAGAAGGCTGTGGAGGAGGTTTTGGAGAGGTCGATATTAGATGTGTTCGATGTGGTCTGGGAGGGGACTGAAGAGAGGTGTTTGGTCTTTGGCTGGACGGAACAAGAAGTACGCAAAGGAACCGAAGAAGACAAACATCAAAGAAAGGAAAGACCAGTCCATCAAGTAACTGACGCCTGCAGTTGTGACGACGACAAATGTCGTGTACGCACGTTTTAAGGTGCTCTGATGGGTTGCCTGTTGCTTGGCGACTTGGACGTGTGATGTTGTGGTTTGCGTTGTGGGTTGGAACATCCACAAGCTACTGAGAAGGCACATACCTAGTAAAAATCCAGTCCATTTCATCATTGCTCTTTCCTTTGTCTGTATTGGTTCCGCGATGTGGTTTGTGGGCTAAGCAGGAAGTGTGCCAATGTTGGACTTGGAAGAATCCCCTTTATATTCAGAGAAAATGCTTTTATATGCTGACGAGTGCCACCCCAGGGGTGGGAACTTTGGTTCGCACCTGCAACCCCCAGGTGCCACACTCCTAGGAGTTGCAGTTTTTTGGTTCACATGAGGTCAACACCTTTGTATTGGATAAAGGCGTTGAGGTGGAACTTTTGCAGGTCTCTTGTGTTGTGAAAACCCATCTTTTTGTAGAAGGCGACTTGTTGTTCGCGGTTGTCCGTTAACAGGACACGTTGTTTGACGTGTTCATATCGATCAAGGCAGCGTTGCATGAGCTGTTCTCCGAGTCCTTTCCCCTGCATGGAAGGGAGCACGAGGATATCTTGGAGGTACATCATATAGGCGTCGTCAGAGAGACACCTCGCGAGTCCGATGAGTTGATCCTCTTTCCAGGCTGTGGTCACAAAGCTCGAGTGGGTGATCGCGTTGGGCAGAAGGTCCGGATCGGAGGTGTAGTTGGTCCAACCAACCGCATTGTACAAATTCAATAGTTGTTGTTGATTGATTTCTTTGCTATTTTTGAAAGTGATGTTTGAATCGTGTTTCAATTTTGACTTTCCTATGTGACTTGGATAGTGTGTCTCTTCTTGTGTCCGAACTATGGGTGGTTTCAATGAATATGATTTGGGATGGAGTGAAGCGCAAAGCATGATAGATGAACATGATGGAATTGCGCAACTTCGCACGATTTTGCTACAAGAGCCGGGACGTGAGCAGTGGCAGCAGCTGTGTCAGATTCTACTAGAGTGGCCCAATGCCTCGACACTCAGCGCCGCAGTTCACTATGTGTTGCCTCATCTAGAGAGCTGGCCAGATACTTTAAGGCGTCCAGGATACGGATGGGTTGCAGACCTTCAAGCCAACGGATTTCGTCCGTACTGGGAGGTCGTTCGTTGCCTCGATATGTTTACAACTCCTGACGTTTTTGAGCGCCTTCAAGAGCATGCACATCGACTCACTATACGAAAATTCCGCTGGAATAGTTCGAAACATACACTCGATTCCTTCCTGGAGTTGTTATCCTACCCCTTACTGTCACAGATCGAATCTCTCGATGTCTCAGAGAGACAACTCCACGATGATGGGCTCGCGACGTTGTTGGAGCATCCAACTGTTGGGGGGGTCAAACGTTTGCGTCTGGAAGCTTGTCATTTGAGCGCACATGGTCTACAAAAGCTTCTCCAGGCGCCGGTCTTTTCAGCTCTTCACACTCTTGACATCAGCCGCAATGGACTGGGGAACAAAGGCATGAAGTATCTCGCCGACTTTGAAGGTGAGAGCGCGCTTCGATGTTTGAAGATGGATTACTGTGGGCTGAGCAAAATGGGAGCTCGCTACCTCTCTTTTTCATCCCTTTTGTCAGGGCTTGAGTCTCTTTCTATTTCAGGAAATCCCTTGCTCGACTCTGGTATCCGCATTCTCTCGGAGAGAGCGGATTTCACTTGGTTACGTTCGTTGGCATTGTCCGAGTGTGGAATTGGTGCGGATGGGATTCGTGCGTTATCAAAGGTCTCGTTTCCGGCGCTACAAGAGCTTCACCTTCACCAATCTGTCCCGGGAGATGTCGGCGCGATAGCTCTTTCACGTGCGAGTTTGCCGTCTCTGGTACGTTTGTCGCTGGGTTTTTGTGGCCTTGGTGATGAGCAGCTCGCCGCGTTGTTGCAGGCCCCATTTTGGCCTCAACTCGAAGAGATCTTTTTGTCACACAACGACATCTCCGATGATGGTTTCTCTCTGATGGGGCGCTCTGTACCACCGCGTCTACGGATGTTGAATGTCTCCCAAAATCGCATCACTGACCAAGGGATGGAGTCGTTTTTTGTCAAGGGACATTTTCCCGATCTGGAGAGACTCTACATCGAACATAACCAGGTTGGAGACGCTGGTCTCTTGGCGATGGCACAGGCAAAGATGCCGCGTTTGAGGAGTATACAGGCGTCCTCCTGTAATGTGGGAGATCACGGTATTTTCTCTCTTTGTCGGGCGTCTTGGAGCCAGCAACTTCACATTCTTTGGTTGTGTTGTAATCGGATCGGAGAGGAAGGGGGGCGAGCGCTCTTTGAGCTCGCCGAACGTGCCTCATTTGGAGAGCTGAATCTCGCGAATAACAAGCTCCCCAGCTCGTTTGTGGCAAACGCTGAAGGGCATCCCTTGCGTAAAAAGATTCGTTTTCTCAATTTGCTTGGAAATATGGGAGAGTGGGGGGGTTAAAGTTTTGTGGGCTGGCCTTTGCCTTTGATGGGGTTGGCACCATATCCTTTTTTCTTCAACGCCTTTTGGATATTGAATATCCCTTGGGGAGTACACAGTTTCTCGATCGCGATAACATGTGCTGTTTTTGTGTTGTAGACCACTTTGACGTCACGGACGCCTTTTACACCGTAAATTGCCTGCGTCACGCGCAGGGGGCAGCTAGAGCTTCAAGTCATCCCCGTGATCTTGAAGTTGATTTTGCACCGCTTCTCGTTTGGAGCGGGAGGCGCTTTTTTGCCCTTGGCGACAATCGCGGCGATTGAGTTGCCTTCGCGTACGAGTTTAAACCGCGAACGGTTTTTTGGTTTGGGTTCGAGTGGTTTGATCACTCGTTTGAGGACGAGTCTTTTGATCGGGGACGTTCGCTTTTTGCTCTTCTGAACTTTTGTGTTTGTTGTCCGTCTGACCGTTTGTTTGTTCGCAATGGTGGTCGAGCTTTTCCTGACACATCCCATCGACAAACCAGCCAACACAACACAACACAACCATCCAATTACCTTGCGTGAATGTGTTTGTATCACTTGTACTTTTGCTCCATTTTTCTCAGTCCTGGCCTTCAACATCGTCTTGACTTGCACTCGTTGGAGTGTACTCCAGCGCGTTCTATCGCGCAAGGAACTCTTATGGCTGAAAAGATCTCTATTGAGTTGTGTGCGTATACAATCATTCCAAACGATAGCTTTGATAGGAGTCAGTGATGTTCGTTCGTTTTGTGATCTTTCTGTGTGTGTTGTGTCTCTCTCCTTGTTCCCAGTCACATGCCGTCAAGTCACCACCTTCCCGTCGTGTAAAAACCAAGAAGTCGCCTGCAAAACCCTCCCTTTTGTATCTCTCCCGTGCCTTCCATGATCTCTTTGTGTTGGGTATCCTCACCAGCCGGGATCTACTGTTATGTGAGGCACAAAGGGGCGCAAAAACGATAGGTGAGAGACTGCGCGTCAGGACGAACGCGTCGATGTCAATTCAGGTCACACGTGCGTACAGGTATTTTCTCTCCCTCGTTCGCAAACATTTTCCCGAAAACAAGGACCTTTGGAATGCCTTGTCTACACAAAACAAACACCTTGAGGAAGCCGCAGAACAATTGGCTGAGTCGATTGTGAGAGGAAAAGTGAGGTCTGAGACGTTGAAAATGCTCCGGCAGGTCAAGAAGGTTGCCTGGGTGGCAAAGCCCCTCTCCAAGTCTACACAGGCCAAAGTACAGGCTCTTATCGATGCGATTGAAGGGGCTGGAACAGGCAATGAGATGTTGGTGTATTATCGACTGCATCAGTGGAAGCCATTGCTCGTACGTCCTTCGATGGCCAAGGGGATGACCACTTGGAAGGCCTTTCTTGCTGGTGTGAAACGTCAACAAACAGTGTTCCAGCGTCTTGCGCCTGTGATGGCGAAGTCCGCACGTAAAGTGTTTGCGTCTTTTGCGACACATGCCTCGATGTTTGTGGTTGTCGCGAAGTTGATGCGTTCATCCTCAAAAAGTACAAAGCACCAAAAAGCGTTGCAAAAGGTACACGCTCAGTGGTTTCAGTCCCTTAAAAAGGCGAATTCGAAGTTTGTACATATCTGGCATCTCGCTAAGAATGAACGCTTTTTGAAAGGGAAGCCGCAAGGTGAAAAGCATTCAAAAGAGGGGCGGTGAGAGAGTTTCAGATGAGACATGAGGGGGGATGACACTTTGACATGACTCTGGCAGCGAAGTCCAAATGAGTGATCGGCAGGGGAGTGTAAGCTGATCTCATTCTTGACATCGATATCTATTGTATGTTAGCCCATTTGACCTGGTCACGATGAAGATAGTGGCGTGTCCTTCGTGTGTTGTAAGGCTGCTTTAGGGAACATCCTTGGAGTCGCCATCGTGGTATTTCTACATGGAGTGGTGTCTATGAAGAGTATTCTTTGGTTTTTTCTCAATGTCAGTCAGGTGGTCTTTTTTCTCATTTGGAGTTTCATTCTGCAAACCACCTCTATCCTGATCTTTTTGCTCTCAGGCAATCAAACTTTTCCTCTACTGATTGCAAGGAATATGTGGTCTCCGCCGCTGATCTGGATCACTGGCTCACAGATTGTTGAGGTGCGAGGGATAGAACAGGTTGATTTGACAAAGCCCCATGTCTTCGTTTGTACACACCAATCTACACTCGATATTGCCGCTTGCTTTATCGCCATCCCCGTTCCATTGCGCTTTGTCGCCAAAAAAGTCCTCCAGTACATTCCATTCTTGGGGTGGTATATGACCGCGACAGGGATGATCTTTGTCGACCGTGGCCGGAGTGAACGTGCCATCCGTTCTCTCAAGCGAGCCGGTGAGTTGATCCGTAATGGTGCCAGTATCATCGGTTATCCCGAAGGCACGCGCAGTGATGACGGGAAGGTGCGCAAGCTCAAAAAAGGGAACTTTATCGTCGCGATTGAGTCTGGTGTTCCCGTTGTCCCTATGGCCATCGAAGGCACACGACTGATCATGCCCAAGAACTCATTTCGTCTCCGCCCTCATGATATTAGAATCAATGTTGGAAAACCCATTCCAACGGAGGGATATACATACGAAGACCGCGATGAATTGATCGAAAAAGTCTACCGCGAGATGATCAAACTCAACATCGAGATCGGTGGTTTGGGTGCAGCTGATCCCAAGGACAATCCTCCCTCTTTTCAGCAACCTATCGAGATTGAATCAGACAAACAATCGAGTGAACTTGCGGCCTGATCAGTCCCTTCTTGGTTAGGGCTTTGTGTAGTGCATGATCTTCAAGCCTTTCTCCGGGTCGATATCCTCGAATGGAGGAGGTGGGAGCAAGCAACTCACAGCGCGCCAATCCGGACATCCCTCCTGAAAACACGACTCGATAAATGACGTCCCCAAGTGTGTTGCGTTGAGGCAGGCGAGGACATCACACTGTTCTGCTGCCAGCGAAGGTAATCTGCGCACAACCCGCACATAGTCTTTTTCGGCGACAAAGCTCCCTCTCTGGCGTGTGGGGGGATCGATAATGATGATGTCGAAAGGTCCATATTTACGAAGTTTGGACCATGACTTGAAAATGTTGTGTTGGAGGAAGGTGACGTTGTCCAGCGACTGTGCGTTGTGTTGGTGATTGCGTCTACCTGTTTGCAGTACATTCTTGTTCATATCGATGTTGACGATGGACGTTGCTTCAGCCGCGTGGGCAACGACTGAAAATGCACAGGTGTAAGAGAAGAGATTCAACACACGCTTGCCTTTTGCCCGCGCTTTGAGCCAACTCCGTCCGTACTCCATATCCAAAAACAATCCGATATTCTGCGAGCGTCCGAATTGAATATGAAATCCCAAGCTGTCTTCGATCGCGACGGGATGCTCTGGAAATTGCCCAAAGAGTAGATGTGTTGGTGTCCCTTGTTCTCCCCTCATCTGTAACAACCCGTTTTGCAACACACACGGCGTTGGCAGCGCGCTGAATGTGTCACGTAGCGCCTCTGCCAGCTGTTGAATGTCATGCGTGTCGACAGGGTCGTATGAACGAATCCATAGTGTCTCTCCATACTTGTCGATGCTCAAAAAGGACGCGTCTTCGATTTGGTGTCCTCGACCATGGAACAAACGTTGGGAGTGTTTAGGACGCTCTGTGATCTGTGTAAGGCATCGAGAGATGATCGTGTCTTGAAGTGAGGGGGGCAGTGAGTGCATAAAGTACCTTTACTTTCAGGTGTTTCAAAGAAAATGTTCAAAAGATCATTTTTTTTCGAACCAATTTTCACGCGCATCGTATCAACATGCAAAGACGAAATAAAGTCTGAAACTTCAAACAATGCCTTAGGAGGCTCACTTTCAACAACTTCACATTTTCCAACCCAACAAACCTCTTCAGATACCAAGCACAAAAGACTCTCCGTATCACCGGGGTCAATTCCCCATCAAAGAGTCACTCTCCACTGTGCAACACTCTTCATAAAATCCAAACATTTTCGATTCAGTCGGCATTTCCACCTATGGGGATGTGTACCTGACTGAAGTGCTCTCTGTTATCCAAGCAGACTGATATTTTGCTCTCGTACTTCGGGGAGAGTCCCTGTTGCGCGAATGAAATGTTGACTTCATCCAACAGTCTCACTTTGAGTGATGTCTCGTTTGGGCAGGTATATAGGGATAAATGCGCCTTGACATTGTTGGGGCCATTGCGTTCTCGACGTACATTCTTCGGTATACACGATGTGATGTAAGGGCAGCATAGGGGTCTCATAAACCCTTCGTGCGGGTTCGACTCCCGCCATCGTGACGATTGCGATATGGTGTAAGGGTAGCACGGAAGCCTCATAAGCTTCAGGATCGGGTTCAACTCCTGATATCGCCTGAAAAACAAGTGACTGCGACATGGTGTAAGGGTAGCACAGGAGGCTCATATCCTCCA